>UMGU01019209.1_pt1 | contig 49574 bp, 46 predicted proteins | sample 1965331 | NCBI WGS metagenome assembly UMGU01 (sample SAMEA4836078, study PRJEB28245) | human gut metagenome | biome: gut microbiome; material: fecal sample | place: Denmark | collected 2008
CTCTGGAACATTTTACAGCAGAGGATGCCGTAATCGGCTAAATTAAAAGTATTTATTTACAGAAATGCACAGCTCCCGATAAGCTAAGAACTGTGCATTTCTTTTTTCTTCAATTTTACGATTTCTCAATTTTTCAAACTTGAAGTTTTCAATTCTTTTCAATTACATCTGGCATATGATCTTTCTCAGTTATCTTACGAATAACCCGGCATGGATTTCCAGCTGCCAGACTATAAGGTGGAATATCTCTTGTTACAACGCTTCCTGCACCAATTACACACCCTTCTCCTATGGTGACACCACCGCAAACAACTACATTAGATGCCAGCCAACAATTATCTTTTATAGTTATTGGTTTCGCATATTCAAGATTATAAAAACTGCCTTCTTCTTTCTTTCGGATATTGCGTTCTTCAGGTAATAATGGATGCATAGGAGTTGCCAATGTAACATTTGGACCAATCATCACATGATCGCCTATATGTATTTCACCTACATCTAAACATGTAAAATTAAAATTAGCAGAACTGAATTTTCCAAAGAAAGTATTGCATCCGTAATCAAAATAAACAGGTGCCTGCAAATACGGAAGCTCCTCTGTTGTTGGCAGTAATTCTTGCAATATCTGTGCTTGCTCTTCTGGCTGATCTTCATCTGTCAAATTGTATTTTCTTGCTAATTTACGCGCATTCAGGCGTAGTTGCTCCAATTCTTTATCTGTTGGATCGTATAGCTCTCCACTTAGCATTTTTTCTCTTTCAGTCATTTCCAATAGCCTCCAAATTTTGATTTGTTACTCGCATGATATCATGTTTTTTCTTCAGTTACAGCACTTTTTAACATAAAAAGCGTTTTTATATGATGCAACCAACGACAAGGAGTCTTAGTAAGTGAAATATCACAACACTTCTCTATGGTCCTATGTCTATAAGGGCTATTTAATATACAATATACTTGTTTATTAGTATATCCCCATACCTTATAAATAAAATATTCTTTCCGCTTGTTTAAATAATAAAAACTAATAACAGCAATAAAAACAAAAATGAAAAAAAATATTATCGGTAAAGAATTAATCTCTATATATTGAAAAAAGATATTGTCTAATAACTTATCATTTTCACTTCCTATATTGATTATATAAATTTTACAATCATCTTTAAGTTTTTTTGAAAGTAATTGAATAATATCCTTATCTTGTGTATCAAGATATAATAAGTTTTTAAAGCCGACATCTAAAATTTCATCAAAATCATGTACTTTTATCTCTCTATTTAAAGTTTCCTTTGATATACGTGATATTTCTTTATACTTATCCTTCATTGTAGAATATACATCTATTTTAGATGAATTTAAAAAACTATATTGTGCTACTTCAATATGCTTTTCATTTGAAAATTTTTCTATTTTTTTTAAAATCTCTGCTTTTGACTCTATCTTCCCATTAGGATAGAAATAAAACGATACAGTTGTTTTATCAAACAACCATTTATCTATTACATCATTTCCAACATGTAAACAAAAAAAAGCATTAATTATGGTAGTTAATATAATGACTGTTATAGCTAATTTTTTTTCCACATACTTTTCCTCTTTATTATAAAGTCAGAAATTCCCTTAATAATTTTAAATATAATGAAATTTCTGACTCTATGTTTATTTCTATTTATTTAGTCGCTGCATATGCTTTGTTATTGGAAAATGTCTGATACAACCACGGTGATATCGCTCTTGTTCCTTTTGATACCCATTCACTTCTTTTAATTTCTTTATGATCATTTGTAACTGAGCATCTATGTGTCTTTTTGCTGTGATCATAATTAGCTCTAAACATTGAAGCACCTTTCCATGTAGTCCAAAGTTTTCCACCAGCTACAGAAACAGCAGGATCATCAGTTGTAGATCTCGCACCTGTCATCCCGGTTGGACTTTGAACTTCTATTCCTATTCCTTCTTCAGCATCATACGATAATGGAGTAGCAAAAGTTGTAGTGCTCATCGACAACACTGTTAACATAGCTGTTAATACTAGCGCTCCTGATTTTTTTAATCCCTTACTTTTTTTAACCATAATTCATTCTCCTTTTATTACTTTCTAATATGTTTCAATGATTAACTTCAGTATATTCAAACAGCCACTAAAATCAATCACTTTTACTCGAAACGACATTTTTATCACTTTTTTGGTCATTTAACTATTTAAATTTCTTCCATATTTTTTTACTACACATGGAATCTGTAATATTGCAGTCAACATAATTCCTTCTGCAATACATACTGCATATACCTCAAATTCCATATACAGCAATAATTCATATATCACCCAAAATATTATCGTTATGAATATTGTTATAATTCTATACTGTTTTTTCTGATCTGTATTCAAATGACGTCTTTCAGAATCTATAGGGCTAAATAATGCTAAACTAAATATTGCACAGAATACTAATATATTTAATAAAATATCCGCACTTAGCTTATCAACTACCCACACCCAAAAAAACAATACTATACAGGAAGATATAACGCATACCCAAGCTTTTTTTGCATGCATCCCTCCACTAAATTTGCGGATACACATAAATGGAAAAATAACTATCATGCTCTCCTTCTCTTTTTTTAACAAACTGCCTATAATTAATACGATTACTATTGGAGCAATATTTAAAAAGAAACTATATATAGCATATTCGTACAATTCCTTTTCTTCCGCTTGAATAGCTTCCTTCCTGACCAACCATTCACATATATATTTTGATAAATATTTCACTGGGTTTTGCCTTTCCTATACTTTTCTAATCTATTTGGCACTTTTGGTTCATAAAGTACTAAACAAGAGGCAGAATTTGCCTCTAATACAAGTAATTTATTTAATGATGTAGCAACCAATTCAGCTATCTTTCTAGATACAACTTTTTTTGTCATACAAATATCACCCCCTTTATTCTTTTTATCATTGAAACATAATTTAGAAACATCTTTAGGATAATCTATATATTCACAAAAAACGATACTATTTTCACGAATGCATATAGAATTCACTAATTTGGTTCAAATCCATTATTTTCCTTCTATTTTTAAATGTTATACAGAAAAAAAATGTATAGCATATTTAAAAAATAATGTCATACAGATTTTTACTTTTTAGCATTCTTTTTATTATATAAAAGTCTTGATATTATAAAAGTACGAAAAGGAGGACGCAAAATTGAAAACACTTAATCAATATCAGTCTATGGGAAATAGAATAAAACTGAGACGAAAAGAATTACATATAAAACAAAGTGAACTGGCTGAAAGATTGGATATTTCCAATAACCACATCTCCTCCATTGAAAACGGAAGAGAAAAGCCTAGCCTAGATATGTTTTTAAAAATTTGTGGAGAATTAAAAGTTACTCCTGATTATCTTCTGTTAGGTAATGTTCATGCGAATAATATTCCTCAAAATATTACAGAAGCTTTGAGTCTGTGCAGTGAAGACGATATTAAACTTGCTTCTCAAATTATTGAGCTCTTAGTAAAACGAAATAGAACTTCGTGGAATGAAAAAAATTTTATATAACATATTTAAATGAAATATATTTTCACATTTACCATTAGCACTTATAATCGCTTTATAGTATAATACTTCTATCAAATTTACCTATAAGGAGTTTTTTATGCGGATTATAATTTGTGATGATGATATTGAATTGACTCAAGAACTAAAGAAAATATTAGTTAGCTTTTTTCAGAAAAATTCCCTTAAACTTCCGGAAATTTCTATTTACAACAATGGGCAGGATTTGCTTAATGATACCTGTGATAAGGACATTGTTTTTTTGGATATAGAAATGCCCGGTATGAATGGAATCTATATAGGAAATGAACTTAAACAAAAAAATAAGAATACTATTATCTTTGTTGTAACTTCATATTCTCAATACCTCGATGAAGCAATGCGTTTTCACGTATTCCGTTACTTGTCAAAACCTCTGGATAAACAACGCATTTTCAGGAATTTGCAGGATGCCATTACTTTATATAATACATCTATTACTAAAGTATCCATTGAAACAAAAGATGGAATGTTTATCGTCTTATCTACAGACATTTTTTTCATTGAAGCACATAACCATAAAACAATTGTTCATACCTCAGAAGGCGATTACCTCTCTGTTCACAATATTAACTACTGGCTGAATAAACTTCATATACCTTGTTTCTTCCAGTCTCATCGCAGCTTTATTGTTAATTTGGATCATGTTTCGAGCTTTGATCGTTCGCTGATTTATTTATGCAACAATCAATATCGTGCTTATCTGACTCGAAGAAAATACACACAATTCAAAGATGCGTTTTTACTCTATCTGGAAAGTAGAAGGTGATTCTATTGGAAAATATTTTACTATATCTCATTATTTTTATTGCAGAGGCGATCATCTGTTATTATTATATTAACCATATATTCTCTGCAAAAGTTTCTAATGTACTGCAGATTATTGTTATTTCTATTGGTTACGGGATTCTGTATCTGTGTTCTTTCATTGATTTTTTCCCACTCAATGGTACTGCTTTTATATTGATAAATTTTATTATCATGCAGGTTTTATGTACTGCAAAATGGCCATCCTGCCTGTTTCATTCCATGATTCTCACATGCATCATGAGTCTTTGTGAAGTAATTGTATTTACCATTTTTTCGCAATTTAATCAGACATCTTATTATACAGGTACAGATATAACATTATTAATCTTTTTGGCGTTATTGAGTAAATCTTTATACTTTACTTGTGTTTCAATATTAATCAGATGGATTCGTCCTTCGAATAAACAACCAGAATATACCTCCCGGGTCACCCGCTTGCTGAATATTATTTCTTTTATTTTATTATACACAGTAATAACACTCATGGCTTTCCTTTTAACCAGTGCTCCATCTATCACTTTAAGGTATGTATTATTAGCTTCATCAATCCTATTATTTGCACTGAATTTTTTTATTATATATATTTATCACTATACGCAAAGAAAAACAGCTGAATTTGTTGAGCTGCAAATTCAGTTACAACGAGAATACGACATGACAGAATATTATAAAACACTATTTACGCAAAATAAAAATCAACGGATTTTAATTCATGATATACGAAATCATCTTACTTCTATTGCCAGATTGAATGAGCAAAATGATCACAAAAAGATCCGGCAGTATTTGAATTCTCTACTGAATTCTCCTGCTCTGCAGAATTCTGCATATGTCTCTGATAATGAAATGTTAAACTCGATTTTGTGTCATTATATAAAACTCTGTCAGGACAAACAGATCCAATTCAAAGTAGATATACGAAAAAAACTGCTCAAAAATCTTGATTATACAGAACTCACTTCTTTATTCTGTAACCTGTTGGATAATGCAATTACATCCTGTAAAGATATGCCTGACCCATTTATTGAACTGAATGTTTTATTAAAAGAAAACTCCAGTCTCACATTAATAAAAATAATCAATTCATGTAACACGGAACCACATTTTGATACTAACGGTTTTCCGGTCTCTTCAAAAGAGGATGTACAAAACCACGGCTTAGGCCTGAAAAGTGTCAGCCGAATTATCAGCAACTATAACGGAACCATCAAAATGTATTATGATAGTTCCCAGAAAGTATTCCATACGATTATTCTTTTGAATAATGCTTAGTTCATGCTCCACTTGTATTTACTTAATCATTTGAAAAAAGGGGCTGTGAAATAAGTCACTAAAAGAAATAGGACCATTCGTGAGGTGACCCCTCAAAGTTAGACTTTTACGAGACGACTTCGGTCGTCTCGTTTTTCTTTATGCAGTTAAAAGATGGAGTCGATATTGGACAGGACTCCTCCATCCTAACTTTTCTTTTATTCGTTTCTCATTGTAGTATTTTATAAAACGTTCTATTTCAGATTTTAATTCCTCGTATATGTCCTTTTCTAAAAATCATATTTTTGAGGATCAAGACCTGCTGCTTTCAACGCTGCTTTACGTTCCTCAATATCCATAAATTCAAGTTCCTCTGGATTGAGACCAGACAATTCAAGTTCTGTTTTTTCATTATTTTGATTTTTCATATTTAACCTCTCATCTAACAAAAATATGCATTCATATTATAATTTGCATTAGTTATTGGTTTAATTTTCTGAACTGCTTGTTTGATGCTTGGAATTAAACCTATAAAATAATTATATTGATTTTTTCGGTTGTTCAACTCTTTGACCCCTTCCAAACCCTTGATTTTCCTTGCTTTCCAGAAGTTAGGAAAAAATCCAACCTTCTGAACAATGATGACTAACAATTAATAACAGGATACGCATAAAGTGACATGACTTTATGCAAGAAAAGCACATTCCTATGTCATGTGCGATAGGGATTTTCCCTAAGACCCAAACCTCCGATTAAGCACTACACAACTTTTGGTCAACTTGACCAAAAGTTATACTGACTTCTAAACTAATCACTGCTCGTGTCTCCGCTAAGTATATCCCCCAATCTTTTATGCTACATCATATATTCTCTAATACATAGCTCTAAACATTTCTCCCTCTATATCACTTATCTGTTCAATTGGGATAACTGTCTTATCTTCCATAACAACAGTATGTTCATATTCATCAATCTTTTTTACACAACCGGAGTAGGAAATATATGCTCCCCCAGCTTTTTTATTGTCAGGTACAAAATACGTGATTCTAACCAATTGTTGTGTACCAATGGTTTCTGCAATCAGATTTAGCTTTTCATTTAATTCTGCTATGACTTCATCACTCAACATCAGTTTTTCATCTGTCTGTCTTGCTGTTTCCTTAATAGCTGCTTCGTGTCCAGTAAGTGCAGCAAAAGGCGAAAACTGTGCTGCCCTGTCATAAAGGGACATCCGAGGGTGTTTCTTTGAAGTCGGATTCGGCAGATTGATAATATCATCATATCTGTGATTGTCTTGATTCTCCATAATCTTCCCCCTTACAGTGGCATAGGTGTCTGTGCGAGCATAAAAATGCAAATGGCAGATAGAATAGCTACTACGATAGCAACGCATATTGCTGCTTTCACTCCGTAATGCTTCTTCATTCCTTTGTAAATCAAAGCTGCACACCACTCACATATGGCAACAATAAGAAGAAATATCCCTATTGACTTCCATAGCCACGAAAGTTCAAATATCCATCTCATATCCTGTTTCCTTAATTATATACTTTATTTTTCTACGCCTTGTGTCCACCTATCTGTTCATTACGGTCTTTGGCTGTCGCTCCCTCCTGAAGATTCATTCCTTTCAAGATGGCATTCTTCCCAAACTTCTTTTTTATCGTAAGCATTGTTTGTTGCATACGTCTTTCACGTTCTAAAACTGCTTCTTCTACAGCTTGCTCCTGCTCTTTTGCCTTATAATCTGTAAAAAGGTCGAGTTGCTCATACTTTTCTTCTTTCTTTGCATGACTCTCGTCTACTAGCCTATTCGCTGTGATATTAATTCTTCTGATGAGTAGATTTTTATCTACAATTCTGTCATACAGCTCCATCACAGCATCAGTTATCAGCATTGTTGACGATGTCTGTCTTTTCAGGTTCGTTGTTCCGTGAGCATGTTTCGGAATTTTTCTTCCATATCTATCAATCGTGACATCACCATTATATTTCCCACTTCTATTTGGATCTGTCAGATTTTCTATATCATACCCTATAGTCAATACAATCTGATCCGTAACCAGTCTCTTATCGACTAGATCCAGCACCATAAGGTCGGTCATTTCTTTTACAACCAGCTTTGCCTTATCAAAATCATACGGACAATGAAGTACCTGCCCAGAGCTTACACTGTTAGTTTCTGGCTTGTAGGCTTTAATCTGCTCCATAGTACATGGCTCATATCCCCAGGCATGATCTATCAGTAATTCTGCATTGATTCCAAACAACTTATAAAGAAGTTCTTCGTTATGCAGTTCATTTGATTTTCCAATAGAACACCTTGCAATATCTCCCATCGTAAAAAGTCCGTGTTCTTCCAACTTCCTTGCATATCCTTTGCCTACTCTCCAAAAGTCTGTAAGCGGTCTGTGACTCCATAACTGTCTGCGATATGACATTTCATCCAGTTCGGCAATCCGCACACCATTCTCATCCGGCTCAATATGCTTTGCCACGATATCCATCGCAATCTTACACAAATACATATTTGTGCCGATTCCGGCTGTTGCTGTAATTCCTGTTGTTTTCAAAACATCCTGTATCATCGTCATGGCTAGTTCCCTTGCAGACATCTGATAAGTGTTCAGATAATCTGTTGCATCTATGAATACTTCATCAATCGAGTATGAGAAAATATCTTCCGGAGCAATATATTTCAGATATACACTATAAATTTTTGTACTATACTCCAGGTAATATGCCATACGAGGTGGTGCAACGATATAATCAATCTCTAATGCTGGATTCGTATTTAATTCCGTACTGTCATCGGATGAACCCATAAATATTCGATTCGGTGCTTTCCACCTGCGGCTGTTATTAACTTCTTTTACCTTTTGCACGACTTCAAACAAACGCGGTCTGCCAGGTATCCCATAACTTTTTAATGACGGAGATACCGCAAGACATATCGTTTTCTCCGTCCTGCTTTTATCAGCCACCACAAGATTTGTCGTTAAAGGATCACGATTTCGCTCTTTACACTCTACAGAAGCATAGAATGATTTGAGATCGATTGCGATGTAGGTCTTTTGCTTTGTCATCATTCTATGCTCCCTTCTAAAATTCCTTGGAACAAATTATGCTATCGTTGCAATATAAAGATTGTCCTTGTCTACTAATAACTGTACCGGATTATTATTCAATCGATTTACAGTATCAATATTGTCAATAAACGGACGGACAAAGTTACTCTGTCGTTCAATCAACTGCCTCATCTGTTTGCGGATTTTTTCTGTTCCTATGTCACCAAGCTTTTCCCCTGCTGCAATGAGCGTTTCATCCGCTTGCGTATCTCCAACAACTGGTATCCGCTCTACAATCTTGCCGACTGCTTTCGTTGTCTTCGATAATCCTTTCAGCAAAGAGGATTGTATGGAAGTAGAAGAATATCCAGATATTTCTTCATAGCACTGCGTATAAAATTCTCTGTATTTCATCGAATAATCATCCAATTTTTCTGAAATACCGCACAAATACTCTTTGTCATAATTTCCCACAAGCATTACATCTAGGAATGAGGAGAATGCAAGTGTATATAACGCAAGTTGGTAATCTTTAAATTGGTCTTGTACCGCCTGCAACTGCTTGTTTACTGTCTGATCACTATGAATCAAAGATTTCTTATTTACTTTGGCAATTATCTGTTCACGGTAAAAGACTATCTTTGCTTCTGCTTCTTTTTTTATGGCAAGCACCATTGTGTGATTGCTATTCTTGTACATTTTATTATTCCAGTTATACTTGTAATTATTGAACACGTCATACAGAAATGTAAGATTTCCTTTTAATTCAGCCTTTTCCTTCTGAACAAGAAAATCCATCATTTCCTGCTGCATTTCTTTTATAGAATCCAGTTTTTTATCAATATTCGCAAGTGTAGCCGCCATAAAAAGCATTGTCGGGTCAAAAGCAAGCGGCATCATCTGTGCCTGTCCGCCGCCAACCAAACCTGCTGATGTTTTTAGAGAACCGATAAAATTGCCCGTTTCCTTCATCTGAAACATTGTTTTTCCGGCTGTATTAACATAGTACAATCCACTTCCACCTGCTCCGGTTACTGCGGTTTGCACAGCAGTTGTCAATGGTTGAAACGCTGTTCCCATAGCTGCCAATCTTGTTACTGGTAATTTTGTGTAATTGGAAACACCAACTTTTGTTTCCTCTAACAACGGACATAGCGATGCATCGTTCATCATTTCCATTATCTCATTATCTTTCCCATTATCCATTCTTACAATTTCGCTCATATTCATACCTCTTTTCGGTCTGTTAATTTAGTTTCATTACAGACCTTGTAAATTTTGCGAATATACAGTGATGAGATGCCAAATCACTCTTAGTGTCAATTCTCGGTATAGAAACTATCCAATACAACTAATATTATATATTTAATATTCAGGCATTTCAAGATTCCGAGCAGAAATGCCCCCTTCCAGACATAAAGGTGATTTTCTAATCCTCGATACAAACATGCACTAGTGAACAGCTCCAAATAATATCCTCATATGTTGACTGCATGAACCTGTGCCTGTGCTGCGAAGGCAAAAAAGGCTTCAACCTCTTAACAATTAATCTGAGAAATTAAAGCCTTCCGCAAAAGAAGTAGCTTAGCACAGCCACTCCTACAGTAAACATATTTCATTTATGACATATCACCTTATTATCCACTTCAAAAAAGAGCTGGATAAACTGATCTGCTTACCCAACTCTCTTTGCATTGATACCATTATTTTTCAATTCTAATTCTCGGTTTATTTTCTTCTTTTCCTTCCAACCACGGAACAGTTGCATTTGCAAAGATTGCAAGTTCCACCAATCCACACACAACTAGGATCAAAACTTTTACAATTATTCTTGCAACATCATTTCCAATATAATCTGCTGGAACCCAAAATAGTCCAGTTAGTATAATTCCTCCTGCAATAGCAGGGATCGCAGCTATTACAGGGATATAGCTAAGGATTATATAAAATAAAATAAATAACACACACAAACCTACCGTAACCCATCCATTTGTATTTGGAAACAGCTTCTGATGTAGTGGAACACTCCACACAATTCCAGGGAGTATATTGATCATTGGCATCTGATAATTCTTTTCGTATTTTGAATTCTTCTTTTCTTCTACAATATATTTTGCCATACTTTAGCCCTTCCTTCTTCAAATGGAATCTCTAATAAATCTTTCTATGCAATATTATAACCTATACCGGATCAATTTAACATAATAGTATCTTTTATTTTCAATTCTATCGACTATCAACTTTTGGCCAAGTTGACCAAAAGTTCCACTTAGCCAATACCATACATATCATGATTAACTTCGGCTGAATAAAAGTGAGTAATCGTATTTGGAGCATTATATAATGCCGTGATCAGATATGCTTTAATATTCGCAATCTTAGTTGTGTTTCTTTCCATACAGCTAATCACATATTCCAAATGCGATTTATTCAACTTCAAAAATTTGCTCTTCACTAAACTATACGGATAATCTTCTCCCTCGATACGAATTACTTGTCTAGGAACACAGACTACATCACAGATAATCTGATATAGTTCTTCATACATGTCACGATATCTCCACTCATAATCCTGCATCATAATATCATAATCAATATTGTCTCTGATCAAAGCCATATATGCTTCTACTTCGTCCATCATATTATTCCCATCAAACCGCTGATAAGATTGACTGATAGGATTAGTATTATTCATTTTATTCTCTATTTCTATATTACTCGGGTGTAATTTTCCCACTGGTACCGGTGTAGTTTTTACCCTAGTTCCGGTATCAAAATTACACTTGTGTAGTTTTTCCACTGGTTCAAAAGCTCCACTAGTCCCGTTTTTACACTGGTTTCTCTTTTCTACTGGTGCAATATTTACACTAGTAGAATTTTTACACTGGTCACTTTTTTCTACCAGTGTAATATTTTCACTAGTGGAATTTTTACACTGGTTTCCTTTTTCTACTAGTTCAGATTTTACACTGGTTTCCTTTTCACACTGGTTCTTTGAATCTCCCAGTTTATGCACTTCTTGACATTCTTCTGACACAAAATTCTTTACATAAATAATATTTGCCACTCCAGTCTGCTGAACCATTTCAATAAGACCAATTGCTTCAAGTTCCTTCAAAAGAGAGCCTGATGTCTTTCGACTGATATTTAAGTCCTCTTCAATATTGTTAAGAGAATACTTGATAAAAACTTTATTCTCTTCGTCAAGCCATCCTCTTTTTTTCGAAAGAGACATGCGATCAAGCATTAATCCATAAAGAAGTTTTGCATTATTCGTCATTTCCTTAAAGCGCTCATCTGTGATAAGCGCTTTCGGAAGTCTATAAAATGTAAACTGCTCTGCTTCTCTCCCATAATAAAAATCAAGTTCTAACTTCTCCACTATACCTGCCCTCCTTTCATTTTCCATTCCTCTAATAGCTTCACAATAACTCCCTCTATATCTTCATTCGTCATATTCGGTTCAAAATAAGAATCCAACTTATTCTGATTAAACACTACTTTACGAACTGGCGGCTTCTTATAACTCAGTATTTCTAATAGCCACTGCTCATTAAAAAGACCTTCCTTTACTGCATTCTTGACACGTGCCGACTGTTCCATATTGATAAATACACCCGTCTTTTGCATCACACGAAAAACTACATCTTGTTCTTCTTTTGGAATAAAAGCAAGATCTACACCCTGAGCAATACCAATCTTTTTATTATCAATCAGTTCCAATAATTCTTCTGTCAGATTGGATAGATAAATTAATCTCTGTATTGTTTTTCTGCTTTCTCCAGCCGATTCACTCATTTCCGCTAAAGAAATTCCACCAGATGCACCTTGATGCTTCATCGCATCATATTTCATTCGATATGCCTTTGCTTTCTCACTAACTGAAATGTCTTCTCGTTGGATGTTAGCGTCCACCATGATTACTGTTGATTCATCATCATCACATTTTTTTACTATTACAGGCATTTCTTCTAATCCGGCAAGTACTGCTGCATGATGTCTTCTATGACCAGATATTAATTCATATCCACCTTCTGCACGCTCTCTTACAATAGCTGGAACTAAAACACCATACTGCTTTACGCTTTCCACCATCTCATCCATTTTTTCATCATCGATAACTTTAAATGGATGATTCTTAAATGGATGAAGCTCACTTAGAGCCACATCCTTAATCTGATTTTCTACAACAACATTTTCTGTTGCGTTCACTCCAAACATATCATCATATGAAGATAGTTTAATCTTAGATCCAAGATTTCTCTTACTCACGATTAATCACCTCCTGCGTCAGTGTCTCATATGCTTGTGCAACCTTTCCTTTTGCATCATGTTTATAAATACTGATGATTTGAATATCTGCATACCATCTAAAATATCTATTTGTACCTTTATTAGAATAAATTTCTGATACCTGCATAATTTTTATTTCCGGACATTTTGCTATCGTCTTATAAAACTGATGAATATTATGTTTTGTTCCTTGTACCCTAAGCTTTATCATACAAATCCTCCAGATCAATATAAAAACAATACTCCGGATATCTGAGTTTTATTGCCTCCCAAAAATATCTTGCATATCCACTGCAAAATAATTCTTCAACTGTATATTGACTACATTCCTGTAACTGATCTTCCTGTTTCTTATAATCATTAACACTTGGAGTTCCATTACAATATAAGTTGAATGCCATTCTTATCACTTTTACAGCCCCACTTGTAATCCAGCCTTCCTGCAGACACTCCGTCTGTACATATCCGCTTTCAAAATTATAAATCTCGCTAATATGATTTCTCGTATCTTCGTTCAATCCAAGACAATAAATTAATGCTTTATGGTATACATCTTGATGCCGACATTTCGGTAACCATTTCTCATAAAATTTTCTATGACTTCCGTTTTTAAAAATGAGTTCGTTCTTTTTTGCTCCTATCGCTGTATTACTCATACTGAAACACTCCTTTTCTACTTTTCGATTCCCCGATATACTTTCTTTTGCAAGAACTTATTTTCTTCTTTTTGTTCTTCTTTCTCTTCATTTTCCTTAAATGCTTCAAGAATCTCCAACATTGTTCGTATTGGTGTTAATAATTCTTCATCCATTTCTGAAGCATTCTGAATTCGAAGAAGCTGATTCAATATTTCTTTAAGTTCATCTCTAAATGCTACAAGCATCATTGGATTTCCTTTTGCAATTACTTGCTGATGTAAAACACTATCAAGCAAGTAGTCCTGCTTACTTGAATATCCACATAATCTCCATCTCTTATCCAATTCTGCTGCCTCTTCTGGTGATCCTCGAAACGCTATTGATTTATTTCTCCACCGATTTTTGCTATCATATCTTTTAGCCGACATAAAAACCTTCCCTCCATTCTTCTTCAAGAGCCTCTGCCATTTCCCCCTGTATGCTTGGGAACAAATGAGCGTATTTATATGTAATCTTTTCAGACTCATGACCTACTCTGTTAGCAATCGCAACAGCTGAAAATCCCATATTGATAAGTAGTGAAACATGTGAATGTCTAAGATCATGAACTCTGATTCGTTTTACACCACTTTCCTTTACACCCCTATCCATTTCATGATGTAAATAGGATTTGGAAATTGGAAAAAGTCTATCGTCTGGTGTTATTCCATAGATACTATCAATAAAATCCTTCATTTCATTTGCAACCGTTTCCGGCATTATAACTTTACGAATACTTCTCTTTGTTTTCGGCTTCGTAATAATATCTTCGCCTTTTATTCTCTGATATGACTTTGTAATAGAAAGCATATTTGTCTCAAAGTCAAAGTCAGCAGGTGTAAGTGCCCTAAGTTCACCCAGGCGAATCCCACACCAATATAAAAGTTCAAATGCCATATAAGAATATGGCTTATTCGCCATAGTTGGGATAAACTTCATATACTCTTCCTTTGTCCAGAATTTCATTTCATCTGATTCATTCTGTCCCATTGGACCTGCAACTCTTACTGGATTAGTCGGAAGTTCATAAAAACGTACAGCATGATTAAAAATACTCGAAAGTTGTGCTTGTACAGTTTTTAAATATGTCCCCGTATATTCTTTGCCTTTGTTGTTGATGGATTCTCTCATTGTATTTTGCCATTTGATGATATCTCTCGGTGTAATATCTCGCATACTCAAATCTTTGAAATACGGAAGTATCTTTGTTTTTATGATATGTTCTTTTGTACACCAGGTGTTATATCGGATTTTTGGTTTTACATCAGTTTCATAGATCCCGTAAAAATCTTCAAATGTCATGTCTAGACTATTTGCCTTTTGAAGCTTGAAATGATTTTCCCAATTCTGTGCTTCTTTTTTCGTCAAAAATCCACGTTTTAGTTTTCGACAACGTTTCCCTGTCCAATCCACATATGGAAAAGAGGTATACCAGGTTCCACGTTTTTTGTCCTTGTAAACAGCCATCCATTTCCTCCTATTCTTTTTCTAACAAGCCGTAAAATCTTTCTTCAAAATATTTTCTGCTCACTCTTCCGGTAACAGTTAAATAACCTTTCTCTTTAAGCTCTGCATTCAATTCCTGAATAAGACTGTAGGCCTTTGATTTAGAAATACCAACTATCTCTTTAATTTCCTCTGCTGAAATAAATACATCTGTTTTATACATAATTATCCTCCTTGCTCTGTATTTGTTCTTTCAAAATACATATGGGATAAAATATCGTGTATTACTAAATCAGTTATGAAGTTTTTTGTTTTTTTGGAAAAATGGATATATTTTCAGAACAAAAATATCCTTTTTAGATATAAGAATTTACTCAACGATTTGTTTCATAATATCTTTTGGCTACAAAAAGTGTATCAAAAGTGTATCACGAAAGTAAAAAAAGAGCCCGAACCCCCCTATTTTAGAGGGATTCGAGCAAAAATTGTTCTACTCAAACTCAATCGTTCCCGGTGGCTTACTCGTCAGATCATAGAATATTCTATTCACCCCACGAACTTCATTTATAACTCTGCTCATCACTTTATTCAGAACTTCATACGGAATCTCCGCTGCCTCTGCAGTCATGAAATCAATCGTATTAACGGCTCTAAGAGCTACAGCATAATCATAAGTTCTCTCATCACCCATAACACCAACGCTTCTCATATTCGTAAGTGCTGCAAAATACTGACCAATTGTCTTATCAAGTCCGGCATTTTCAATCTCTTCACGATAAATAGCATCTGCATCCTGAACGATACGAACTTTCTCAGCTGTTACTTCGCCGATGATACGTACTCCAAGTCCCGGTCCTGGGAATGGCTGACGGAATACGAGTCTTTCAGGAAGTCCGAGCTCAAGTCCTGCTTTACGAACTTCATCTTTGAAAAGATCACGAAGCGGCTCAATGATTTCTTTGAAATCTACAAAATCCGGAAGTCCTCCTACATTGTGGTGAGATTTGATCACAGCGGATTCTCCGCCAAGACCACTTTCTACCACATCCGGATAAATTGTTCCCTGTGCAAGGAATTCAACAGTACCGATCTTCTTTGCTTCTTCTTCGAAGATACGGATGAATTCTTCACCGATAATCTTACGTTTTGCTTCTGGCTCTGTAACGCCTGCAAGTTTGTTATAATATCTTTCCTGCGCATTTACGCGGATAAAGTTCAGATCAAACTGTCCTTCTGGTCCGAAGATTGCCTCAACTTCATCTCCTTCATTTTTACGAAGAAGTCCGTGATCTACGAATACACAAGTAAGCTGTTTTCCAATGGCTTTGGAAAGAAGTCCCGCTGCCACTGAAGAGTCAACCCCACCTGACAGTGCGAGCAATACTCTTCCGTTTCCAACCTTCTCGCGGATCTCTGCAATTGTATTCTCAACAAAAGCATCCATCTTCCAGTCGCCCGCACATTCACATACATTTTTTACAAAGTTGTTGATCATCTTTGTTCCTTCTACTGTATGAAGTACTTCTGGATGGAACTGGATTGCATACAGTTTCTCAGCTGCGTTCTCAGCTGCTGCAACCGGACAGTCAGCAGTGTGTGCTGTAATTTCAAATCCCGGAGCAATCTTTGAAATATAATCAAAATGGCTCATCCAACATGTTGTTGTCTCTGAAACACCCTCAAATACTTTGGAGTCTTTTTTATCAATAAGAACTTCTGTCTTACCATATTCTCTTACATCTGCACGCTCAACTTTTCCACCAAGTACATGTGACATCAGCTGTGCACCATAACACAGTCCGAGAACCGGAATACCAAGCTTGAACAGTTCTTCTGAATAAGTCGGTGAATCCGGCTCATAACAGCTGTTCGGTCCGCCTGTGAGAATGATTCCTTTCGGATTCATTGCTTTGATCTTTTCAATATCTGTCTTATAAGAATAAATCTCGCAATATACATTACATTCCCTGACACGTCTGGCAACCAGCTGATTATACTGTCCACCAAAGTCAAGGACAATCACTAATTCTTTCTTCAAATCTTTCCTCCTGTAAAATCCAATCAAAACTATTTGCTTTATCTATATATCTTTTTCTGTTTTTCATTATAGTAGAGGAAGCATTGATTTACAAGTATTTGTTTATGTAAAATAAAATCTTATCCACAATTTCTATTACTATACACGGTAATTATTCCCCTTCTGATCTATCCAGAACAAAGAATGTGCCTCGGCACCCTCTTACGCCTGCGGTAGTCGCTTGCGACACCTACATCGTACACCGCAGTGCGCATTCTATGTATCCACTGTTATGGGTATAATATATCAAAAAAGATGCCGAACAAATGTCCGACATCCCATTTTTATGTTCCATTTTATGCTGCAAATCTTTCTAGCTGTCTTTCAAGTTCTGTGCAATCGTCTGCATACATCTGCAGTTCAATCACGTTATTCAATCCCAGATTCATGATTCCAAGTAATGACTTCGCATCTACTACTGCCCGTCCTCTTCTCATGTCCATGTTAAAGTCAAATTTACATACTGTTTTCAAGAAATCAATGATCTCATCCGGGTGTTTGAAAGTAATGTTCATTGTGCTCATTCTTTTCACCTCTTTCTCCTTAACGGCTATGAAATCCTTTTCACTTTTCGCATATATCATAGCACATTTTTTATATTTAAAAGGGCGAAATTTTTTATAAAAGTGTATTTTTTTAATTAAATATGCCTCTTATTCTCTACTTTTTTCTATAAGCAATATAAAATTACTCCTGATTATGAAATTCCATTGGAGTTACGTCTGTATTCCGTCGGTAAAATTCCTTCCTCCTCTTTAAACACCTTACTCATATATTTGGGATCAGAGTAACCGACAAGCCCCGCAATCTGATTCATCTTATATTTTGTCGTCCTGAGAAGCTCCTTTATTTTTTCTATCCTGTATTTCCTCACAGTTTCTGTAAAATTATATCCTGTCTCCTTCTTAAACTGAGAACTCAGGTATTCTTCCGATACATAAAGTTGGCTCGCTGCTTCTTCCAATGTAATACCACTGTCATATTCTTTTCTTATAATTTCCATTGCTTTTTGGATAAGCGTACTGTACTGCTCAAATTTATGCTCATATGATATCATCCGTTCCAAGCCTTGAATCGCTTTCTCTATCTGTTTCCAGCTGATGGCATAGCTAATCTGCTGCATAAGACTCAGGATTTTTGTTTCGTCAATCTCCCCGCCATAATTTCTATAATTCAATCCAGCTGCCATGCAAAAACGAATAATACTGTATTTTATTTCTTTTGGAAAATATTTTTCTCTTTTCATTTCCTCACAGACAAGTTGAAATTGTCTGGCAATTCCTTTCTTGTTTTCATCGAAAATCATTTCTCGCATTCGTTGTTCTAATTCTACCGGATAACGCACCGGAACAGCTTCAAATTTCTCAACTGTCTGCTGACAGATTAAAACTCCTCGCGGCCGAAGAAGATTCCATTCCATGAGACTTCCTGCCTGAATCATTGCATCTACCAGCTTTGTCAGCTGTTTTGTCTCTATCCATACACAAATAATTGTCCCCGGAAAATTCCTACATAACCCAGTAACCACATTTTTTTTAAAATATTCTTTCCAGTTCCTTGCTTCACGTACCCGGTAAATGATCAGATACACCTGTTTCCATCGATCCGAACATATAACAGATGCCGAAAATCCACACTCACGTCTACAGATTTCTTCGAGAAATCCACGTATATTTTCCTTCTGCTCCTCGTATTCGTCTGCCATTGAAACCGTAAATAAATATCCCGGATCATCCACTGTAAAACCATATTTCCGGATAGTCATTTCATTTAACTTCTGATTCGATATAATTTCTCCATATCGGCAGCTTAACAGAACATTTTCAACAGTAAAAGAAGCCTGCATCCAATATTCATTCCTGATTTTTTCATGAATACGGCTTAATGCCTTCTTAAGCTCCATCGGCCGGAACGGCTGTACTAAATATCCGTCCACACCCAGATCGATTGCCTGCTTTGCCTGTTGAAAATCTTCATCCTTTGTTATAATAATCACACGGAACTCACGTCCTTCCGTGCGTAATTTTCTCAAAAGATTTAACCCATTCATCCGCGGAAGCCCAATGTCCATGATAACAAGATTTGGCTGCATAACTGTTATCATCTCATATGCAGACTGTCCATTCCCTGCAATCCCCGCCAACTCGTAATTCGGATCTACGCGTTTTAAACCTTTTTTCAGTTCTTCTAATACTTTTTCATCCCTTTCAACGATTGCCACCCGCATTTGAACATTCTCCTCTCAATGTCCGTGTTTCTGATTGAATATCCTCTTTTATTGTAACATTAACTTCAATAATTGGAAGCATGCAAGTGTAAATATTTTTCTCTGGTAGCGAGCCCTCCCCGAATGTGACGTTCTGATTTGTTGGTGTCTAAAACCTTACGTGTTTCATGAGCCAATGATGGATTGATCTGAAGCAGACGTTCTGTAACATCCTTATGCACCGTACTCTTACTAATCCGAAACTGTTTTGCTGTCTGTCTCACTGTCGCATTATTTTCTATAATATAATTTGCAATTTCCACTGCACGCTCCTCAATATATTCTCTCATAGAAAAGCCCCTGCATAGTTTGTTTTTTACAATCTATGCAGGGGCAAATTAATGTATGTCTAATTCCTGTTCCATCTATTCGTGGAAAACACTATACTATACAACTTAATACTCAAATACTGCCACACCATATCCCGGAAGAGGATATGCAAAGGAATATTTCTGACCATCACATTCCTGCTTCTCTGGTTTGTAAACCAATGGGCATTCTTCTCCTGATCCGCCGTATTTTGTCTCATCACTGTTAAGAACAAGCTTAAACTGCTTTCTTCTCGGAACACCAACACGGTAATCCGGTCTGTCTACCGGTGTAAAATTGCATACAAAGAGCAGATTTTTCTTACCATCTTTTGAATGTCTTGTGAAACTGAAAATACTCCGGAAGATATCATCCTTATTGATCCAGTCAAATCCCTTCGGATCATTATCCAACTCATACAATGCCTTATTCTTCTTATAAAGATGAAGCAAATCTTTATACCAGTTCTGAATCTGCTGGTGCGGTTCTTCTGCAAGAAGGAACCAATCCAGTTCTCTCTCTTCACTCCACTCACGAAGCTGTGCGAACTCCTGTCCCATAAAGAGAAGTTTCTTTCCAGGATGTCCCATCATAAATGCATATGCCACCTTCAAGTTGCGGAACTTATCCCATCCTTCTCCCGGCATCTTATTCAACATGGAGCATTTCAGATGAACAACCTCATCATGAGAAAGTACAAGAATATAGTTCTCTGAATATGCATACTCCATGGAAAATGTCATCATGTGATGTGCATTTTTTCTAAAATAAGGATCCAGTTTCATGTACTCTGTAAAGTCATGCATCCACCCCATATTCCACTTCAAAGTAAATCCAAGTCCGTCATCCTCAGGAGATCCTGTCACCTTCGGCCATGCTGTAGACTCTTCTGCAATCATCATAACGCCTTTATTTCTTCCGCAAACTACAGAATTCAAATGTTTAAAGAATGCAATCGCCTCAAGATTCTCATTTCCGCCAAATTTATTCGGAATCCACTGTCCATCTTCTCTTCCGTAGTCCAGATACAGCATAGATGCCACTGCATCTACACGAAGTCCGTCTACATGATAATGTTCAACCCAGAACAATGCATTCGCCAAAAGGAAGTTGGAAACTTCCGGTTTTTCATAATTGAAAACCTTCGTTCCCCAATCAGGATGCTCGCCCTTTCTCGGATCTGGATATTCGAATGTCGGTGTTCCGTCAAAATCTGCCAGACCATGTGCATCTTTCGGGAAATGCGCCGGTACCCAGTCAAGAATAACGCCGATATTATTCTTATGAAGATAATTTACCATATATGCAAAATCTTCCGGTGTTCCATAGCGTGAAGTTGGTGCATAATATCCAGTCACCTGATATCCCCAGGAACCGTCAAACGGATGCTCTGCGATTCCCATCAACTCAACATGAGTATATCCCATCTCTTTTATATACTTTGTAATTGCTTCTGCAAACTCACGATATGTATAAAATCCTTCATCTTCTCTTCCGGGATGTCTCATCCAGGAACCCATATGCACTTCGTAAATAGACACTGGTTCTTCTTTGTTATCCCACTTCTCACGAGCTGTCATCCACTTACTGTCTGACCAGTTCAGATTAGAAATGTCTGTAATTCTGGATGCTGTTCCCGGTCGGAGCTCTGCATAATTAGCAAATGGATCTGCTTTATAGATCTTCTCACCCGCCTGTGTCTCTATACAGAACTTATACAAATCCCCTTTCTTCGCCTCCGGAACGAAGCATGTGTATATTCCGAGAGGCTCCCCTCTCTTCATCTTATCTTTCGTCTCATCCCAGTCATTAAACTCTCCGATTACAGAAACGTTTACTGCATGAGGAGCCCATACCGCAAAATATACTCCTCTTTTTCCGTTCTTTGTCACCTCATGGGCACCCATCTTTTTATAAATCTCATAATGATTTCCCTGCCCAAAAAGATAATGGTCAAGTTCTCCGATCTCATAAGGCTGCACTTTCGTCTTCGTGCTGTTTTTCTTAACCATAAAGCCACCTCACTGCTCAAATATATTCCTGATTGTAATGATTTAAAAACCATACAATTTCTTATAGATCAAGGCACATTACCGAATCTTTCAATTGGTAACAAAGTTTCATTCTCCCCTTGAACACTATAGTTTTATTATACTTGATACTGTATAAAAAAGAAAGAGAAAATGTATTATTGCACAAAAATAGACAGTCGTTTTACTGACTGTCTATTAATTCTTAACAAATATATGTCATTAAATGTTGAAATCTTTCTCTGAAAGCAGAATTCTGTCGGAAGAATCTGTATTCTTTCCAAATACTCTCTTCACAAGCTTCTTTGCGGAAGCTTTCTGTGAATGAGCGATCGCATCATCCATCACTTCTTTCACTTCTGCTACTGTTACTGCATGATCTTCTCTCTGTAAAGAATCAATCTTACTGTACAGTGCAAGAATTCCCATCTCATCGATTCTGTAACCATTCTCCTGAGCATAAGTCTGTCCAAATGTTACAAGCTCATCATTAATAAAGATCGGCACTTCAAGTCTGGAAGTAAATTTTCTTCTGAATTCTCTGTTGGAAGAAAGAAGTCTGTCCAGTGGTTTTCTCTGCTCTTCAAGAACTACTAAAAGTTCTCCTGTATCCTGCTCCATTGCTTTGTTCAGCTTGGCGAGTGTTTTTTCGTTCATCTGTCCGGCTTTTTCAATGATCAGTGCACCGCCGTACAGTTTACGGAAAATGTCTCCGATTCTCTTCTTATTCAGTGACTCTCCTGTTACAATCGCAACCTTGCCCTGACGAATGTCACGCTGCTTCTGAATTGCCTTTACAACATCAACAGCAAGGACTGTCTTTCCATTTCCTTTATTTCCAATAATCAGAAGGTTTCCTGTTCTGGAAGTTCCTTTGCGGTTTGTACAGTTCTTATCCTGCTCAAGTACATCTACCAGCTGCTCACTCATACCACGCACAGGTACAAAATAAGAGAAGAGTTTTTTCTGTTCCTCTGTAAGTCCTGCTCTTGTACCGATTCCACTCTGTGTTTCAAGATCATAACGACCATGTACAATAAATCCTGTATCAGACATTGCATCTGCAATCTCATCTAACGGTAATGGTGATGTCTTACCTGTTGCGATCAATTTTGCAGTCTCTTTACGGCTCAATGGTGTCGTCGCAGACATGATATCAATTCCATCATCTTCATCCGGAATCTCTCTGTCATCCGGTTCCTCACTATGCGCTGGATTCACGCTGAATTCATCTTCAAAATTTGGCACTTCTTCATAAGAATTCAGACCAAGAAGATCATCATCTGAAATCTTATCTTCTGCTGTGAAAAGATCTCTTGGATTAATTACTTCATCATCCTCATCGTCTTCTTCATAACCATAGGCATCCAGATCATCATATCCGTCTTCCTCACCGAACAGATCATCATCAGCGTCTTCATAATCATCCGGCAGATCGTCATCAGACTCTTCATAATCATCCAACAAATCGTCATCAGACTCTTCATAATCATCTAAAATATCGTCTTCGTCAAACTCTTCTGCATCATCCCAGTCATACGCATCATAATCTTCGTACTCGTCCTCACCGAGTCTGAGATCATCCGCAAGCTCTCCCATATTTTCATGTGGTTCTTCTTCTACCTCAAGAACTTCTTCTGAACTTACTGTTGCATCTACTTCTTCCTCTTCCGGAATAACACCTTCAATCTCATCAATCAGTTTCTGTATCTCTGGTGATAAAATTGGTTCTTCATTATTTTTATTGTCCATAGTCTCTCTTACTGCTGCTCCTTCTGAATCATCTTCATCATTGACAACTTCAGTTTCTGAGATCAGTTCCTCCACCTCAGACAAATCTTCTGATTCATCTGTCAGATCTTCTGACTCAGCTGCATCTATTTCAAGAATTTCTTCCTCTTCCGGTTCTGCTTCCCCTGCTTCAAGGATTTCTTCCTCTTCTGGTTCTGCTTCCCCTGCTTCAAGAACTTCTTCCTCTTCCGGTTCTGCTTCTTCTACTTCAAGAACTTCTTCCTCTTCCGGTTCTGCTTCTTCTACTTCAAGGATTTCTTCCTCTTCCGGTTCTGCTTCTCCTGCTTCAAGGATTTCTTCCTCTTCCGGTTCTGCCTCTTCTACTTCAAGAACTTCTTCCGGTTCTGCTTCTCCTGCTTCTATAGTAACTGCATCTTCTGAAGTCTCCTCCACTGCCTGTTCTATAAGTTCTTCTGTCTCCGGTTCTGGAATCAGTTCTTTCATCCCTGATGGAACTACTCGTTCTTTACTGGCTTCCTCAGCTTTCTTCTCTTCTGTCAGTTGATTCACGATCTCAAGATCTTCTACATCCTCAATTGCTGCAATATCCTCTTCCAGATCTGTCATATCCGGTTCGACTTCTTCTCCCGGTTCTGCCTGAACTTCCGGTTTCGGATTGAGTAATTGCTGCAGAGCTTCATCTAACCGCATCGTATCTCCAAGTTTCTTCTTGACTGGTTTTACCGGATTCTTACCGACAATCGGTATGGAAGCAGTATCTTTGCTAAGTGTTCTCTTATCTCCACTTGTCTCTACCGTTGCCGGCTGAACTTCTGACTCATCCTCGGAAGCTCCTATAACTTCTGCTGTTTCTACTCCTGCTTCTTCCGGATTTTCTACTTCGGCATCCGTCTCTTCTGCCGCTTCCAAAGTAACCGCATCCGTGTCAATCACATCGGAAGTACTGTCGTTCTCCATCACCGGCTGTTCTGTCAGCCCGATTGATCTTGTATCTCCAAGTGCTTCGGCTCCTTCTGACGCAGAATCTTTTTCCTCGTCTTCTCCTAAATAGGAAGTCAGATCCGGTATTTCTTCTGTCTCTGAAGAAAGCTTCTCATATCTGTGATCATATTTCTGCTGCTGCGATGGTGACAATGGCTTATACTGCATCTTCAGTTCCATTGCCTTATAAACATACTTACCCTCGCTGAACCAGAGGATCAGATCATCACACTCTTCCAGACATTCTGTCATCATACCTGCTTCGCGATAAAGCTTCGCCAGTTCATAAGCCCACTCTTCAATATATTCTGCCTTCTTAAATTCCTCCAGAGCCTCAATCTGCTGTTCGATTGGCGCTCTCTGCGCTCTTAAGATCTGATATCTAAGGATATGCCTGTTCGGATCTTTCGGTGCAATCTGGATAAATTCGTCATAATAGTCGATTGCTTCATCTATATTCTTTGTCTTAATTGCAAGAGAACATAACTTATAGATCACCTTGCGGCTTCCTTCAGAACGGCGATATGCAAGATTCATCACATCATAGCTCTTCTGATACTCTTTTGTTTTTTCATAAATATCACTGACATTCATCAGCATCCCTGCGTTACGGACACGCTTCCAGTCAATCAGATCTGCTGCTGCCGCTGCTTTTCTGTATTCTCCATCTTCCATAAGTTCCAGCATCTCTTCTGTCTTTAACTTATATTCATACTTATCCACTGTACTCACCTCATTGTCATTGAAATATTAGTTTTGGTCTGAATGTGTCCATTAGGCACTAGCCGATACTCTTTCATTATTCTACCATATGAGGTCTGTAATGTCAAAAAAATGCACCTTCAATTCCTTTTGAAAGTGCATTTTTAGTGTTATTTAATTGTATTATTATTATAATTTTATATTTTGTATCGGAGATTATTCGCGATTCTACGTTCCTGTGAGACCTTTGTCGTCTGTTATTTTATCACCTGAATGATTTTCATATCCATTCAATACTTTATGTATTAAATCTTCTGTCAAGTCATTCCTGCTTTTATAACAAATCTGAGATTATAACATGTCCTTTCAATGTTTCTTTACACATTTTTCATTCTATGTTATATGCGGTATTTTTATTCAATACATCTATGAGTGATTCATCTTTTTCTCTTTGCTTCCAGTTTCCGTACTCTCCGATCTTTGATCTTCTTTTCTTTCTACTGGACTTTTACGCTTGGCAAAGGTCTCTTTCTTCACAGGAACCTTCACTCATCATACCACTGACATATTGATAAAAATCTGAAACTATACTGTCCATGGGACTGACCTCCTGTTGAACTTGTATTTTTAATCTAATCAGGCATCTGTTACTTTTGCCTTCTTAGTTAAATATCTTTGGGAGATTTCTTTCTCTCTTTGATGGTTATATAATAACATTCGGCGTCTAATTTGTCAATATATTCATTTGATTTTTTTATATTTTTTATTTATTATCTGCTTTGGTTATAATTGTCTGAATTTTCAAACATTTCAATTAACAGATTTCTGCTCCAGCCGGCATTTCTTTTTCCGGTGTCATCAGTGCAAGGTTACCTTCTGCATCTTCTGCACAAAGCAACATTCCCTCTGAAAGTACGCCTGCCAGCTTCGCAGGTTTCAGGTTTACAAGAACCATAACTTTCTTACCAACCATTTCTTCCGGTGTGTAATGTGCTTTGATTCCGGATACGATCTGTTTTACCTGGCTTCCAACTTTTACCTGAGAGCAGAGAAGCTTTTTGGATTTCTTTACAGCCTCACATGCAATGATCTCTCCAACCTGGAACTGCATTGCTCCGAACTGCTCAAATGTGATCTCATCTTTCGGCTCAATGTCGATAACAGCTTCTTCCTCTTTCTTTTCTTCTACCTTCGGATGAAGTTCTTCAACTTTCTTCATAACCTCTTCGAGATCCATTCGCTGGAACAGGATCTCCGGTTTCTCTGTTACATGTCCGTTACCAAGCTGCTCAAGGATCTTCTTACTTGTAGAAGGCATAAAAGATTCAAGAAGTCTTGCACCTTCAGAAATGCTCTGGATCAGATTCCAAAGTACTGTAGAAAGGCGATCCTTCTTGGATTCATCTTTTCCGAGTACCCAAGGAGTTGTCTCATCAATGTATTTATTGCAGCGTTTGAACAGATTGAAGATTTCTGTAATCGCATCGGCAACGCGGAGGTCTGCCATCTTAGCATCAACTGCTTTAGAAGCATTCTCTACAACTGCTTTCAGTTCTGCATCTACATCTTCTACAACACCCTTATCTTCTACTGTTCCGCCGAAGTATTTGTTTGTCATAGAAACAGTTCTGTTTACAAGGTTTCCAAGTGTATTTGCAAGATCAGAGTTCAAACGCTCTACCATCAGCTCCCAGGAAATAACACCGTCATTCTCGAATGGCATTTCATGCAGTACAAAGTAACGAACTGCATCTACGCCAAAGAAATCAACGAGTTCATCTGCATAGAGAACATTTCCTTTAGACTTACTCATCTTACCGTCTCCCTGAAGCAGCCACGGATGTCCAAACACCTGTTTCGGAAGTGGAAGATCAAGTGCCATAAGGAAGATTGGCCAGTAAATTGTATGGAAACGGATGATATCTTTTCCGATCAGATGAAGGTCTGCCGGCCACAGCTTGTTGAACTGCTCTGTACTGTTTCCGTCTGCATCATATCCAATTCCTGTGATATAGTTTGTAAGAGCATCAAGCCATACATATACAACGTGCTTTGGATCGAAATCTACCGGAATTCCCCACTTGAAGGATGTTCTGGATACACACAGATCCTGAAGTCCCGGAAGAAGGAAGTTGTTCATCATCTCGTTCTTACGGGCAACCGGCTGAATGAACTCCGGGTGTGTATTGATATGCTCGATCAGACGATCTGCATATTTGCTCATTTTGAAGAAATATGCCTCTTCTTTTGCAGGCTGAACCGGGCGTCCACAGTCAGGACATTTTCCATCTACAAGCTGAGACTCTGTGAAGAAAGACTCACATGGTGTACAGTACATTCCTTCATAATGTCCCTTGTAAATATCTCCCTTGTCGTAAAGTTTCTTGAAAATCTTCTTAACCTGTTTCTCATGATCTTCATCTGTTGTACGGATGAATTTGTCATAAGATGTATCCATCAGATCCCAGATTCTTTTGATTTCTGTTGATACATTATCTACGAATTCCTTTGGTGTGATTCCAGCCTCCTCGGCTTTGAGCTCGATCTTCTGTCCGTGCTCATCTGTTCCTGTCTGGAAGAATACATCATATCCCTGGCTTCTCTTGTAACGTGCGATTGCATCTGCAAGCACGACCTCGTATGTGTTTCCGATATGCGGTTTACCTGATGTATAGGCGATCGCTGTTGTTATATAATATTTTGGTTTTTCTGACATTTGTCTGCCTCCTTTTCCCACAATGTGGGATTCTTTTCTCAAATTCCAGTGACTACTATTACGACTTTCTGCTGGATCTTTCGCGAAAAAAGAATGTGCCAAGGCACATTCTTGCACTTGCGGCGGTCGCTTGCGACACCTACTTTGTACGCCGCAGCGCATATCCCTAGCGGAGCGTTTTTAATATATTAGGAAAGAACCTAATATATTAAAAAACGCCCTCCCAGGGACTTGCATCCCTGAGAAGACGAATCCTACTTCCGTGTTACCACTTCTCTTCGTTCCTTCCTCGCGGAAAGAAACCTCTATGAGTATCTGCACTTTCGTTAGTAAAAACTGCTTTGTTAATCAAAACCACTTTGAATACTACGGCATTTCTCACTGTTGATACTCTTCGCTATAAAGGGCGAATCCCTTCACAGACTAACCCGGATCTTTTTATTCAAGATTGCTGCTTAAACAACTCACTTGCTCACTCTGTTCAGGCTCATCTGCGCTGCTCAGAAGCCATCTTCATCTGTCTTCCATCCATCCCTCTCAACATCCGGCCTGACAGCCTTCAGGACTTTTCTGTAGAATCTGTTACAGACTACTCTCTTCCTCATCGCGTTTCGCTTATCACTGCTTTTCATTCCTTAAAAAGGGTAGCATAACGCGAATAGAATGTCAAGATACACCGCTTGATGATTTCTCTGCTAATTCCTCTGTTACCCCGGCAGCATTTCCTTTTGCTTTCACTCTTGGAAATGTAATATCTACCCGGAACAAATCTCCGTCCAGATACAGATCAAATGTACCTCCCTGCATTGTTGTAAGGCTCTTCGCTATAGAAAGTCCTAATCCACTTCCCTCCGTACTTCTGGAAATATCTCCGCGGATAAAACGTTCTGTCAGTTCGTCAGCCTGAATATTCAACTGATGCTCGGAAACATTTTTCAATGAAAATCTTACCTTTGTATCATCTGTTTTCAGAGTCGCGTAAACTCTGGTTCCAGGCATTGCGTACTTGGCTGCATTTCCGTAAATATTTTCCAGAACACGCCACATTCTTCTTCCATCGACATGCACAACAGCCGGTTCTGCCGGAAGATCTGTGACGATTGCCAGATTTCTCGCCTCGAATTTTTCTTCGAGTTCACCCTGCGTCTGCTGGATCATTTCTGACAGATCAAGATCCATATATTCCAGGGAAATATTCCCGCTGCTGACTTTCGATGCTTCTACTACATCTTCTGTCAATGTCTTCAGTCTCTGTGCTTTCTCTTCCAGAATATTCAGATAATCCTGAACTTTCGGATCTGCTGGATCTGTTTGTCTTAAGATGCCGACATAGTTCAAAATAGAAGTCAGTGGTGTCTTAATATCATGAGAAACATTTGTGATCAAATCTGTCTTAAGACGTTCGTTTTTCATTGCCTCGGCAACTGCTTTGTTAAGTCCGGTTCCGATCCCGTTGATCATCAATGCAAGTTTCTTGTTCTCCCCATGCAGTCCGTCGATTGGAATCTGATAACTCATATTTCCGGCAGCGATCTCCTGAATTCCTTTTCTCAATCGATTCTTCTCCATCACATTTGCAACCATGTAATAGAATAGCACTGCATCAGCAATCAGCAGCAGAATCACCAGGAAGAAATCTCCACCCCAGAGCACGAAAAGCTGAAACAGGAAATAAAGAATCAAAAGTCCTGCTGTTTTCTTTGTAAGCTTCATGTCTCGTAATATTTTCCCGATAAATATACCGAAGCTTCGAAGCAGACTGTTCTCCCACAGACTCTTTGCCTTAATTCTTCTTACCAGACTAAGATAGCCGGCAAAAAAGCAGGTAAATGTAAATGTTCCATATGCAAACGCACCTACTGATTCTCCGAGACTTAAAGTCTGCATATATACATTCGGAACATAGAATGATGGAATAAATGTATTACTTTCCACAGCACCGTATGAACTACTCAACCCTGCAATTCCATCAAATAAGATATGAATTCCATCGATTCCTGCTACAAAAAAGAAATAACTTCCAATCACCCAGACAAAAATAACAACTGCAGCAGCAATCTCTGTCTTCCAGGAATCGAACTTTAACAAATGCAGTTCTTCATCCTGCGGTTTTCTTCCGGCACCCAATGTCAGCCACACTACTGTGATCAAAAAGAGTACGCTGCTGAAAATCATAAAATGCAATGCTGCTTTCATATGTGGAATATTATTCTGATAATCAATACTGGTCTGATAGAACTGGTCCTGAATCGGATATTTTGTATCAACCGCAACTGCAAAAACATCTTTCCACTTTGTTCCACCGGAATAGTAACCATAAGAACGTGTATTGAGCCATTGATCCGAATAAGAAACGTTCATATTCGTCTTAAAATCTTTCAATTCAGGATAGATTACCATATATTTCACAGGGTTCTTTGACGCTGATTCTATCATGTCTTCTATGCTTTTCTTTACATCTGCATAATTTGCATATTCTGCTTTATTTGTAGTAACCTTCTTTGTCGATTCATCTGCATACAGATAGGTAAAATTGGTATTCCCTTCTTCCAGATAATTCCAACCGCCTTCATAATCCTGCCAGTCTTCATAGATTGTTTGCAATGCTGTGGCAATATTATCATAAACCAATGTCAGTCTTCCATTTAACTGCGGATTATTATTTACAACCTGGAGTAGATTATCCGCTCCGACCGGTGCATATTTTTCAATCATTGACTGACCAAAGTTCCAGCAGTCTGTATAAAGTAGCTCACCGTTTTCATCTGTAATCTGAAATGTATAATAACCGGAAGTCGTAAATTCGCCCGCCTGCAATCCTGCCAGAAACTGATCTCTGTCCTGCTCGCCCATCTGGAACTGAAGTTTTCCTGCATTTATAAGAGAAAAGAAATCATTCGTATAATAGTAGTAATAATTTCCGTCCGGTTTCTGACAGACGATCACGCCATTCTGTCTGTAAAGATTGTCGTTATCTGTCCCACTGTAAGTCTCGCCCCAGTTCACCAGTTCTTCCATGGTGTACGTGACACCTGACAAATTTGTTTCTGAAATCTTGCCCTTCTTTGACAGTTCCATTACATCCACCAGTTTTTTCGGATTGTAGGCACCGTCACTTTCAAAAAGATTCTGTAGATAAAGCTTCTCCTGCACATCGTACATATAGCTTTCGACCATCTTGCTGAATTCTTCGGATTCTTCAAAAGACTGTGTATTCATCTTTTGAATCTGTGACAAACTCATTCCTCCCGCCAGTGTCAGGAGAGAAAGCAAATTTGTCACAAGCAATGCTCCGCTAAGAATCGCCACAACAAGAACGATTGTCCTTGTCACGGTCTTCCTGTACCATTTCTTCATTGTTAACCCTTTCTTATATGCCTTCTTATGCATTTTTATATGTTTTCTTACATGCTTTTTCTATCTATTTTTGCATGTGCTTTTGTTACTGTTCGCACTATGCTTTTTCGATTTTATATCCGACACCCCAGACTACTTTCAGGTAACGTGGATCTTTCGGATTGATCTCTATTTTTTCTCTGATATGACGAATGTGAACTGCAACTGTGTTATCCGCACCAATTGCCTCTTCATTCCAGATGGATTCATAAATCTGATTGATTGAAAATACTTTCCCCTGATTCTTCAGCAGAAGCAAAAGGATATTGTATTCAATCGGTGTCAGTTTCACAAATTCTCCGTCTACTGTTACCTGCTTGAGATCATCATTGATCTGAAGGCCACCTACCTTATAAATCGTCTCTTTTGGCTCCTGTGCTGTTCCGCCAAGCTCGTTAAATCGTCTCAGCTGTGATTTCACTCGTGCCACAAGTTCCAGCGGATTGAACGGCTTTGTTACATAATCATCCGCACCGATATTGAGTCCAAGAATCTTATCGGTATCTTCTGACTTCGCAGACAAGATAATGATTGGCAGACTGTTCTTCTCGCGGATCTTCAATGTTGCACGGATTCCGTCAAGTCTCGGCATCATGACATCGATAATCAGAAGATTCACTTCCTCTTTCTCCAAAATCTCCAGTGCTTCGATTCCGTCATATGCTTTTAAAATCTGATATCCCTCCTGAGAAAGATAAATTTCGATTGCTTCTACGATTTCTCTATCGTCATCACATACTAATATTTTATACATTTTCCATACCCCTCGATAATTGCTGACACCGATAACAGCGCAGCAACATAATTATCACATGATCAAGTTCTAACTATAGTATACATGATACTTGATGGTTTTTAAGAGATAGATTGGAAAAATATTAGGAATTTCTTAAATCGACGATTTAACAATTTAAATACTTTCTATTTCTTGCACATCTTTTGCCAACGTTTTATAATAAGAAACCGTGAGCCACTTTAGAGCATAAGTGTAGCTACACAAAAATGATTGCATTTGGTGCTAGAATCTCTTAGTATAGCTGCAATCCATCAATAAAAAGGAGTATAAATTAAGAATGATTGAATTTTTGAAATCCTTCCTCTTTGGAATTGTGGAAGGAATCACAGAATGGCTGCCGATCAGCAGCACCGGACATCTGATCCTTTTGAATCAGTTTGTGAAATTAGATGTTTCTGAAGAATTCTACAGCATGTTCGAAGTTGTGATCCAGTTAGGTGCGATTCTTGCTGTTGTCCTCTTATTCTGGAACCAGATCTTCCCGTTTGGTGCACCTGAAGGAAGTCACACGGTCAGACGCCGCCAAGCAAAACATGCACATAGAAAAAAGAAAGCCGGAAATGGAATTTTAAGTTATGTGAAGATGGATATCATTATCCTCTGGCTGAAAGTCCTTGTTGCATGTATCCCTGCGATTGTGATCGGAATGCCGTTCAATGATCTGTTTGAGAAATGGTTTTACAATTACCCTTGCGTTGCGATTGCTCTGATTGTCTTCGGTATCGCATTTATCATTGTTGAGAATAATCACAAGGACAAACCTGCGAAGATCAACAGTATGGACGAGCTTACTTATAAGACTGCATTTTTGATCGGACTTTTCCAGCTGATCGCTGCAATCTTCCCTGGAACATCTAGATCCGGTGCAACAATTGTCGGTGCTTTGATCCTTGGAGTATCCAGAACCGTTGCTGCTGAATTCACTTTCGTACTTGCGATTCCGGTTATGTTCGGTGCAAGTCTTCTGAAGCTTGTGAAGTTTGGTCTGAACTTTACCGGAACAGAAGCAATAATTCTTCTGATTGGTATGGTAACCGCATTTGTTTCTTCTATTATCGTTATTCAATTCCTGATGGGATATATTAAGAAACATGATTTCAAAGTATTTGGATATTACAGAATCGTGCTTGGTATTCTTGTGATACTGTATGCGTTGTTTTTAGCGTAAGATTTCCTAATATCAAAAACTCCCAATAGAATTTCAGCTCAGATGCTTTCTGAAGCATGATTTTCTATTGGGAATTTTTTATTTGTCAGTTATTACTATTCTTGAAAAAATCCTTTCAATGCTGGATACAGTTTCTTAAATTCCTGATATCTTTCCTCGTACTTCTGCACCAGTTCCGGATCCGGTTCTTCTGTTCCTGTTACTTTCACAAGTTTCTTCGCAGCCTCTTCCACCGAATCAAATACGCCGCATCCAACTGCTGCCAGGATTGCCACTCCATAGCCCGGACCTTCTTCGCTTTCGATCAGATCTACTTTCATATTCATCACATTTGCAATGATCTTTCTCCACAGCGGACTCTTTGCTCCACCGCCACAGATCTTTGTTCTCTCTGGATTCACACCAATACTTCTTGCAACTTCCAGGGAATCACGCAGTCCGAATGCAACACCTTCCAGCACAGCCTGTGTCATATCCTCTCTTGTGCTGTCCATAGACATTCCGATAAATGCTGCTCTTGCGGAAGGGTCATTATGAGGAGAACGCTCTCCCATCAGATATGGAAGATAGAACACATGGTTCTCGCCGAGCCTTGTGATTCCTGCCTGTTCTGCCGGATAATCTTTTGTCTTAAGGATTTCATCCATCCACCATTTATTACAGGAAGCAGCACTGAGCATGCATCCCATCAGATGATAATTGCCATCTGCATGGTCAAAGGAATGCAGTGCATTGTTCTTATCTACTCCGAATTTCTTACTGGAAATAAAGAGTGTTCCTGATGTTCCGAGAGAAATATTGCAGCCACCGTCTCCGACCGTTGCTGTTCCTACTGCTGCCGCCGCATTGTCCCCGGCTCCTGCAATTACTTTTACATCCTCTGATACGCCAAGTTTCGCTGCAATCTCTGCTTTCAAAGTTCCAACGACTTCCCAGCTTTCATACAGCTTTGGAAGCTGTGCCTCTGTAATACCACAGATCTCAAGCATTTCTGCAGACCAGCACTTATGCTCCACATCCAAAAGCAGCATTCCGGAAGCATCTGAATACTCTGTGCAAAAAGACCCTGACAGACGATATGCAAGATAATCCTTCGGAAGCATGATTTTCTCAATCTTTGCAAAATTCTCCGATTCATTTTCCTTCATCCAAAGAATCTTCGGTGCTGTAAATCCGGCAAATGCAATATTTGCTGTATACTCTGAAAGCTTCTCTTTTCCAATCACCTGATTCAGGTAATCGGTCTGCTTTGCAGTACGTCCGTCATTCCACAGAATTGCCGGGCGAATCACCTGGTCTTCCCTATCAAGCGCAACGAGACCGTGCATCTGGCCTCCAAAACTGATTCCTTTCACTTGATCCTTATCAAAGCCTTCAAGAAGCTCTTTCAGCCCTTCCATACTCTGTGCAAACCAGTCTTCCGGTTTCTGCTCTGACCATCCCGGATGTGGGAAATATAACGGATATTCTTTTGATACGATATTCTTAATCTTTCCATTCTCATCCATCAGAAGAAGTTTTACTGCGGATGTTCCAAGATCTACTCCTACAAATAACATGTCGTTCCTCCTGTATAAAGACAGAGAGCCTTGCCGTTTCCGGCACGGCTCTCTGCCCGTTTTCTATGCTTATAACTTTCTATGTCATTAACCCCACGGATTCTCTGTTGGATATCTTACACCCTTCGGCTGGTTGTACCCGATTTCTTCAACCGGCACACCGATGTATTTGAACACTTCAAACAATGCTTTTCCAAAGTGTCCGAAAGCAACTGCTCCATGATGTGGATAATTCTTTTCGATCAGTACGTGACGGTAGAATCTTCCCATCTCCGGAATCGCAAACACTCCGATAGATCCGAAGGATTTTGTAGCAACCGGAAGTACTTCTCCCTGTGCAACATAAGCACGAAGTACATTGTCAGATGTACTCTGCAGTCTGTAGAATGTGATGTCTCCAGGTTTGATATCTCCTTCCAGTGTTCCCTGTGTAACCTCGATTGGAAGAGATCTTGCCATGATCATCTGATATTTCATTTCGCAGAAAGCAAGTTTGCCGGAAGCTGTATTTCCACAATGGAATCCCATAAATGTATCTTTCTGTGTATATGGGAATTTTCCTTCGATACTCTCTTTGTACATATCTGCCGGTACTGTATTGTTGATATCAAGAAGTGTTACTGCATCCTGGCTGACAGCAGTTCCGATGAACTCGCTGAGTGCTCCGTAAATATCAACCTCACAGGATACCGGGATTCCCTGAGCTGTCAGACGGCTGTTTACATAACATGGAACAAATCCGAACTGTGTCTGGAATGCCGGCCAGCATTTTCCTGCGATTGCAACGTATTTTCTATATCCTCTGTGCTCCTCGATCCAGTCTTTCAAAGTAATCTCATACTGAGCCAGTTTCGGAAGGATCTCCGGTTTCTTATTTCCTGCTCCGAGCTCTTCTTTCATCTCTTTTACAACGGCCGGAATTCTCTCATCACCTTCATGTTTGTTATAAGCCTCGAAAAGGTCAAGTTCAGAATTTTCCTCAATCTCAACTCCGATATTGTAAAGCTGCTGGATCGGTGCATTACATGCAAGGAAATTCAGCGGACGTGGTCCAAAGCTGATAATCTTTAAGTCACTTAATCCGACAACTGCTCTCGCGATTGGTTCGAACTCATGGATCATGTCAGCACATTCCTCTGCTGTTCCTACCGGATACTCCGGAATGTAAGCTTTTACTCCTCTGAGTTTCAGGTTATAGCTTGCATTAAGCATTCCACAGTAAGCATCTCCACGTCCCTGTGTCAGATTATCCTGTGTCTCCTCTGCAGCTGCGACAAACATCTTCGGTCCGTCAAAATGTTTTGCAAGCAGTGTCTCAGAAATCTCCGGTCCGAAGTTTCCAAGATAAACAACCAGTGCGTTACATCCTGCTTTCTTTACATCTTCCAGAGCCTGCACCATGTGGATCTCGCTCTCTACAATACAAATCGGACATTCATAGACAGTTCCTTCACCGTATTTTTTTGTGTAGGCATCGATCAATGCTTTTCTTCTGTTCACGGAAAGACTCTCCGGGAAACAATCTCTGCTCACTGCTACAACACCGATTTTTAATTCTGGCATATTACTCATAATAAAATCCTCGCTTTCTTTATTCTGTTTATTCACATTACTTCTTCTTTCTATCTATGTTATCCACAATCCGGCAAACCTGATTGTGAATATGTTTCTGATGTCTAAGATTTACACTTCCACATTCTCACTCTGTAATCCACAAAATGCTCCTTCAATCTGTGCATCCTCATACGCGATCAGCCATTTATTCATTGCTGCAAGAAGTCTGTTTTCTCCCTCTTTCGCTGTTTCAAACGGAAGCTCTTCATTCGTTCCTTTCGGAAGAACTACTACACAGCGGAATCCACCTTCCTGTGCAGTACATGGTGCATAGTGAAGTGTTGTTGCATACAGTTCTACACCGGTTCCCGCCGGAACTAGGAATGCTTCTACCTTGGCTGTATCATAGAGATCTTCTCAAAAGAGTATTCCGTGATGATCTTGCCGTATTTTCGGAAAGATGCATCTGTTACATTCTGGATTTTCATGATGTCCCCCTGAATTTTCTTCTGTTTCCTGTTTCGTTTGTTTCTATGGTCATTTTACCAACTTAAAAAGGCATTATCGACCAAATAATTAGCCAAATAATGCCCATTTCTTATCTTTTCTTTCTAAAAGTGAAATGTACACTAATATAATGAAAAAGAACCTGAATATTTGATCAGGTTCTTTTTCATTATATTTGATATCAAAGATACGATTATTTATTTGTCACAAATTATTTTTCATAATTTCCATGTAGTTTTCCGGGAATCCGATCAACTTCAAATCAATATCATCACTATACTCACTTATTACATTTTCCACTGTTTGGATTAAAGATTTTTTACTACTCTCACCTGGTAATCTTTTTAACAAAACAAGCGTATACGCAAATAGTGAGTTGTTCTTTATTTCTGGATGTTTTCTCAAAAATGACGTTGTAAACTTTGCCGGAGGATTAAAATCTGTATTATACATTCTAGCCGCATGCGCACATTTGTTTCGTAAAACCGATAAACAATGAAGATGATTTTCTAGTGTATCTCTTCCAACACCAACCATATGAGCAATAGCATCTTTTTCTGAATAATACATAGAACTGTATAATTTAGACATATTAGAAAAAGACATCAATTCTACAATAACCCACAATGGCATTTTACTAGAGTATTTCATTTTATGATGCTTCACAATCAGACTATCTTTATAATAATTTTTCTCCCTGCTGAAATTTTCCATAACTTCCCTATAACCCTTTTTGTTATAGAAATTATTCTCATCATAATGCTGTTCATACGGAGTCTCCGTACATTTAGCAATTGAAAATCCATATGCAATCTGTGTTCTATAATATACTTCTGCTTTTTCAATATACCGTCGAAATGTATCACGTAATATTTCATCAACTTTATATAGATGATATACCGTTTCAAATGTAGTTCCCGCAATATAGTCACTACTTGAAGGGTCTTGTCTGAATTGTAGAGCATAACCCGTAAAACGATAATAATTTACTCTTTTCAAAATATCTTTTGCTTTTTCTCTGTCTGTGATAATCATCCCATGAGCTGCTAACTTATCCAATTGTTCATCGAAAGTCAATGGTTTTTTCAAATCCATAAAATCTCTCCTTAACGTAAAAAAGCTGAGCACAAGACTCAGCTTGGTCCCCAATGCCAAAACGACTTCGGGCAACTCTGTTGCATATAGTATATTCAAAAATCAAAAAAATTGCAATAGTTTTTATTATTTTTCTCAAATGTTGGATTTACCAATTATAAATTATTCCGTCGAATGTTCTTTGAACATTTTGAGACTACGCCTACTGAGGTTCGGAAGATGCATGATGCAAAGAAAAAATCCTGATATTTATTTTCATAAGCAAAAAAGGAAGCGAACCGCTTCCTTTTTTACTCTCTCATTCTATTCCATGCCCCATTATTCCTTCGTTGGCAGGAATCCCTTACTTGTCTTCACGATCACTTTATCAAATACCATGAACATGGACGGCAGTACGAAGATTACGACTACCATACTGATCAGTGCTCCTCTCGCCATCAGGATACACAGGGAACTGATCATATCAATGTTGGAGTAAAGTCCTACACCGATCGTTGCTGCGAAGAAGCTCAACGCACTTACCATGATAGACTGTGCGGATACGCGGTGCGCAGTTGTGATGGAATCGTATTTATTTGCGCCATGGTTACGCTCTCTCTTATAACGAGTTGTCATAAGAATTGCATAGTCTACGGTGGATCCAAGCTGAATAGTTCCGATTACGATGGATGCCACGAATGGCAACTTAGTTCCCATGTAGTATGGAATACCCATATTGACGAAAATCGCGAACTCAATAACGCCTACCAGGATGATCGGCAGTGAAATTGACTTGAACAGAAGCATTATGATCACGAAAATAATTCCGATTGATACTGCACTTACTGTCTTGAAATCTTTATCTGTAATGTCGATCAGATCTGCTGTCAGAGGACCTTCTCCGATCAGCATTCCACCTTCATCATATTTATGAAGAATCGTATTCAGTTCTTTAATCTGGTCATTCAATTCATCTGTAGCTACCTTATATTCTGAGTTCGCCAGTACAAGCTGGTACTTATCATTCTTTAATGATCTTGTCACTGAATCCGGGATCATGCTTGCCGGTACGGACGGCCCGATCAGGGAGTCAAGTCCAAGTGCCCATTTGATTCCGTCTACCTTATCCATCTCATTCAGCATCTTGCCTACGTCCGCTGAATCTGTAGAGCTGTCTACAAGAATCATGTGCGTCGTATTCATGTCGTAATCTTCCTTCAATTTCTCATTTGCAATGATGCTCGGAAGATCTTTTGGAAGTGTCTCATCCAGGTTGTAATAAACGCCTGTATGGTTATTTCCGTAGATTGCCGGGAATAACAAAATAATAAAGAGCGCTACATAAATCAGATATCTCTTTGTAACCTTGTCTGAAATTTTTCCGATATCCGGAAGGAATGGTTTATGTTTTGTCTTCTCAATAATCTTGTCACAACACAGGATCATGGATGGAAGGATTGTTACGCAGGCAAGTACACCAAGGATAACACCCTTAACCATGACAATTCCGATATCCATACCAAGTGTAAATGACATAAAGCACAGTGCGATAAATCCGGCGATTGTTGTAACGGAGCTTCCGATTACAGAGGAAAATGTCTGTGAGATCGCATGTGCCATTGCACGGTGTTTATCTCCGTCGTAACGGATCTGCTGTTCTTCGTAACTATGCATCAGGAAGATTGAATAGTCCAGCGTTACCCCCAGCTGCAGAACTGCTGCCAATGCCTTTGTAATATAGGAGATCTCTCCCATAAAGTAGTTACTTCCCAGGTTATAGACAATCGCGATTCCAATACTGAGCATGAAAAGGATCGGTACAAAGAACGATTCCATTGTAAGACCAAGTACGATCATCGCCAGTACAACCGCGATCAATACATACAACGGTGTCTCTTTCTCCGCCAGCTCCTTCGTATCTGTAACAACAGCTGACATACCACTTAAAAAGCACTGCTCGCCCGCCAGAGAACGGATCTCGGAGATTGCTTCCATTGTTCCGTCCGAAGATGTTCCTTCATCAAAGAAGATTGCCATCATCGTTCCGGTCTCGGAGTTAAATGCATCATAGACTTTTATCGGCAGCATGCTCTTCGGCATACTGATATCTGCGATAGAATCATACCAGATAACCTCTTTTACATGATCTACCTTCTCAATCTTCTCTTTTAGCTTCGATACATCCTTGTCTTCCATTCCATCGACTATAAACATCGAAAATGCACCTGTGCCGAAATCATTTACCAAAATATCCTGGCCTTTCATCGTCTCGATGTTATCCGGCAGGTAAGTCAATACATCATAATTAATTCTCGTATGCAGATACCCCAATGCAGACGGAATCAACAATAAGATACTGAGAATCAGAATCGGCACTCTGAATTTTACTATCTTTTTTCCAAACTTTACCATCATATCCTTTTTCGCTTCCTTCCTCATATTCAGTTTATGACCATTGGTCATTTTAATCTCTTCTTGCACTATACAATAAAAATGACTAACAGTCAATATATTTTGTACTGTTAGTCATTTTTTCTTTTTATTTATATTCCATTTTCGTAACTGTTCAGAGCCAACCTCCAAAATGCTACGCATTTCGTCGGTGTGGCGTATCCGCCAAATAAAATTTCAAAAACAGTCTTAAAAATGCAAGCATTTATGCCTGTTTTTGAAATTTTGCTTGGCTCTGAACAGTTACCCATTTTCTCGATATTTACTTGGAAGAATCCCGTATTTTTTTCGAAATGCCCTTGCCATCGCCTTGCTTCCGGAGAAGCCGCTGCGAAGTGCTGTCTCAGTGATATTATATTTTCCGCCCTTCAGGTCTTTCATTGCATATTCCAGACGGATATTCTGCAGATAGCTCTTATATGTGATTCCCGCATACTTCTGAAACATCCTCGACAAGTACGTTGGTGAGTAGCCAAAAATTCTTGCCACTTCTTCCAGACTGAGCTCCTGTGCATAATTCTCTTTCATATAAGATGTGATTGCTGAAAGCTTGTTCAGATTCTTATTCTTCCTTACAAAAGCATCCTCAACTTCCGTCAGACGGTATTCTTTCACAAGGAGATATAAAAGATGATAAAAAATACTGTTCATCTTCATGTCATATCCACACTGCTTTTCGCAATACGTCTGATACAGTTCTTCCAACAATTCCATAAAGCGCGCGTCCTTACGTCCCGGTTCATGCGTAAACCAGATAAATTGCTCTCCTGTATAATATTTTTCAAAAACTTTCAACGGAATCTGAAGAACGATCGTCTCGTTTGGCAACGGAGAATCTACTTCATGAACCTCATTCGAATTCACAATCATAAATTCTCCCGCTGTCAGATGCCAGGTCTTCTCATCGATCTTAAATTCCAGTTCTCCGTTGCACACTGCAAAAATCTCAATCGATCTGTGCCAATGTTTTTCTCTATGGTAATGTCCTTCTCTGCCTTCAAATAAGAATAGTTTAAAAGGAAATCCAACTTCCGGAACGATCAATTCATGCGCAAACTGCATCTCTTTTATTCACCACACTTTAGGCTTTCGTCCACTTATGTACCGTATCTGTTCCCGGACTACATAATTCCACTGTAGATCCATCATCTGACAGTGTATAGACATATTCCAGTGTTCCACCGGAGATAACCAGATTCAGCCTCAATGTACCGTCTGCATTCTCTGCAACACAATATGTTCCCTTTGTTTCACCGGAGGAACTCTTGATCACAAGCTTTCCATCCTTCTTTAATTTATATTCATTTCCGCTGTTGTCTGTCCACTTTCCGATCAGCCCCTTCGCACGGTCATCCGTCAGATCCAGAAGTTCTGTATCCGCCTGGAGTAATTTTATATCCTTACCACCATCCAGGGACTCCAGCACTACGCCATAGCCTGTATCATCTGTCGTAACCGCATACAGTTTACCTTCTTCTTCGCCGTCCATTGTGATCTTGATTGTAATGTTGTTATCCTCATCAAATCCACACTCAAATGTCAGTCCGGCGTCATCCTTAGTTCCTGTTCCATCTTCTTTCAGATCATACACAGTATCTGTTCCAATCACCTTCCACTGCTTTGCCATAACTCTCTTAACAGAATCACTTGGAAGAACCGCGTTGTCTCCCATCTGTTCTTTCATCGTACTGCTTGCTTTGTCCACCTCTTCTGTCGTAGATGCAGCCGGTTCTGTTTTCTTCGTATCGCCGCATCCTGTCATACACAATGTGCTTGCCAGAAGTAATGCTACTACTAATCTTTTCATATTCTCTCTCCAGTCTTGTTACTGTTCACTCCGTGTCAATCAGCGAAGTGATTGACACGGGAGTGAACAGTAACCCAGTCTTTTCTGTCTGATCAGAAAGATAGCATTCCGATCAGGACTTACAGTCTTTAGAGTATCACAAACGCACTGTAAATTCCAGTAAAGTTAATACAATTTCACGGTTATTTCATTTTTAGACACACTCGTTTTCGTTTGTTTTCAACAAACTTTAATGCTTTTGCACTGTTTCACTTTACCTCGACAGCTTGTTTATTTTCTTAACATATGATACACTATTCACAATGTAAAATTATAGGTAACTTGGGAGGAAATAGGTTATGATTATCTCTACAAGAGGGCGTTATGCTCTCCGAGTCATGATTGATCTGTCTCAGCAGGATCCGGACTCTTACACACCGCTGAAAGAGATCGCAGCACGTCAGGAGATTTCTGAAAAGTATTTGGAAAATATTTTAAAATCTCTTGTCACACAAGGATTTATCCTTGGACTTCGCGGAAAAGGTGGTGGCTACCGCCTGACAAAATCTCCGGAAGAATACACTCTCGCTTCCATTCTTCATGCGACAGAAGGAAGCCTTGCAGCTGTAGCGTGTCTGGAGGATCATGCACCGGAATGTGCACGTGCGGGTCAGTGTCCGACACGTCCGATTTGGGAAAAACTGGATAACCTTATCGAGGATTATCTTGGAAGTATCACACTTGCTGACTTTCATGAACCGGCCATTCCATGCAAGATTGAGAAATAGCATTATTTCAGGGGGAACGAAATAACAGTTGTTTCAATACAATGGAAAATCAGATCTACATAGAAAAAGATGGATAAGTAATGCTTTTATTGCTTATCCATCTTTTTCTGTTTCTATTTTATCTAATCATCCGTGAACGTTTTCTTTCACTGCTTTTTCAATCCGATCCAACGCTTCCACAAGTGTCGCTCTCTGGCAAGCCACGTTGATCCGCTCAAAACCACTTCCAGGCTCTCCGAAGATTGCTCCTCCATCCAGCCAAACCTCTGCCTTATCTTCTATCAGTTCTTTTAGTTCCTTGTCAGAAAGCCCTAATGCCCGGAAATCCATCCAGACGAGATAGGTCCCTTCTGTCTTTGTCACCTTGATCTGTGGTAAATGTTCTGCCATCCATGTATGAAGGAAATCAATATTCGACTTCACATACTGTTTCATCGCCTGATACCATTCTTCGCCCTGAGTATACGCAGCGATCAGCGCAAAGATTCCGGGTGCGCCGACCTGACTATACCCGGCTGCAGTTACCTGATGCTGAAATTCCTTGCGAAGGCTTGCATTTGGAATGATAATATTGGAAATCTGAAGTCCAGCAAGATTGAATGTCTTCCCCGGGGAAGTACATGTCACTGTAATGTCTTTATACTCGTCCTTAAGATCTACAAGCACCTGATGCTTCCCTTCAAATACGAAGTCTGCATGAATCTCATCACTTACAATGATCACCTGATGCTTTAGGCAAATGTCTCCCAGACGCTCCACTTCTTCCCTTGTCCATACCCGGCTGACTGGGTTGTGTGGGCTGCAAAATAAAAATAATTTCACACCCTTTTCCACGATCTGGCGTTCAAAATCTTCGAAATCAATCGCATAAGATCCATCTTCCTTACGGATAAGGATATTGGCGGCCACTTTACGGTCATTGCTTTCAATCACTTCCCGGAATGGATAATAGACCGGATCCTGGATCAGAATATAATCCCCAGGTTCTGTATAAGCCTTCACTGCCATTGCCAGTGCAAAGACAATTCCCGGAGTCTTTGTGATCCACTCCTTGTCGATCTTCCATCCGTGACGACGTTCCATCCAGGAGCTGACCGCATCGTAATACTCCTGATCTGACTCTGTATATCCATAAATTCCATGTTCTGCCTGACGGATCAATGCTTCCTGGACGAAAGATGACGTCTTAAAATCCATATCAGCGACCCACAACGGAAGAATATCTTTCTTTCTCCCTCTTTCTTCTGCAAAATCATACTTCAGACTGTGGGTTCCTCTTCTCTCTACAGGCTGGTCAAAATTCAAATTCTTCTCACTCATTTTTACTCCTTTTATTGAAATGCCTGTTCCAGATCTTTGATCAGATCTTCAGCATTTTCAATTCCAACGGACATTCTAAGGAAATCTTCTGTGATTCCAAGATGTTCTCTTATCTCCACCGGTACATCACCGTGTGTCTGAAGCATTGGATATGTGATCAATGATTCTACACCGCCAAGGCTCTCCGCATAAGAGATCAATTTCACACTTTCAAGAATCTTTCTTGTACGTTCCACCGTATCTACACGGAAAGAAAGCATACTTCCTGCTCCTGTTGCCTGCTTCCGGTTCACCTCGTAACCCGGATGATCTTCCAGACCCGGATAATAAACTTCTGTTACTTCCGGTCTGTTTTTCAGCCAAAGTGCGATCTTCTTCGCATTCTCCTGCTGGCGCTCCAGACGCACTGATAAAGTTTTGATTCCGCGAAGTACAAGGAAACTGTCAAACGGAGACAGACTACAGCCAACTGTCTTATATGTATAACGCAATTTTTCCGACAGTTCTTTCCCTTTGACACAAACAAATCCTGCGAGAACATCATTGTGTCCTCCAAGAAATTTTGTCCCGCTATGTACTACAATATCAGCACCCAACTGTAGCGGTTTCTGGAAATAAGGAGAAAGGAATGTATTATCCGCAAGAATCAGTAACCCGAATTCGTCTGCGAGTTTTCTCATCTCTGCAAAATCTGTAATCCTCATCGTTGGATTGCTTGGTGTCTCAATATAAAGTGCCTTTGTCTCTTTCCTGATATTCTTTCTTACAAGATCAATATCTGAAGTATCTACATAAGAAAACTTTAATCCTCGCTTTTCGCCAATGCTTTCAAACATTCGCACAGTTCCGCCGTACAGATCTTCTGTACATAAAATATGATCTCCTTCTCCGAAAAGCTCCAGACAGATTCCAATTGCCGCCATTCCTGTCGCGCACGCAATACTGTCATCCGCTCCTTCTAAAGAGGACATTACGCTTTCTAATTCATACCGTGTCGGATTGCTCTCACGAGAATAATCATATCCTGTACTTTTCCCGATTCCCGGGTGTGCGAAGGTTGCTGTCTGAAAAATGGGAACGGAGACTGCTCCGTATGGATGTCCCTCTACAAATCCTCCGTCCCCGTGAATACATCGTGTTTCAAATTGATAATTTTCTGCCATGCTGTCTGTCTCTGCTCCTTACGTTCCACTCTATTAAATATAGTACATTCCCTCAACAGAATCCTGATACCCTTCGTATGCATCCACAAGATCCTTAAGCGTCACATCTTCCAGAATCTCCTGAACACAATCATTGATTCGGTCAATGATCAGATGCTGAATTGCTTCCTGATCTCCACGTCCCACGCTATTTCGATCAACTTCATCTTCCAGGTCATACGTTCCTTCCAGTGCCTCTACAATCTGTGCAACCGTGATTTCTTTCGGATCTCTCTCAAGAAAATATCCTCCCTGGGAACCTTTCATACTTTTTACAATATGAGCCTTGCGAAGAGCTGAAAATACATGCTCAAGATACTGGGCGGAAATGTCATTTCTCTGTGCGATACTCCCTAATGAAACCAGCTCTGTCCGTGAATTCACCGCCAGATCAATAAGAGCACGCAGTCCATATCTGCTTTTTTTTGATAATTTCAAACGCTTCTACTCCTTTCTTCTAAACACTATAGGAGCAGCTTTTACTGCTCCTACTTCTTACAGATTTTTCTGTTTTCTCTGATTCTTATTTACTGAATTGCTTTGAATGCCTCATCCAGATCCTGGATGATATCATCAATATTCTCTGTACCGATAGACAGACGGATTGTGTTTGGCTTGATTCCCTGATCAAGAAGCTCTTCCTCCGTGCACTGGCTGTGTGTTGTTGTAGCCGGGTGGATAACAAGTGATTTCACATCCGCTACATTTGCAAGCAATGAGAACAGTTCCAGGTTATCAATGAAATCCTGAGCTTTCTTAGAATCACCTTTGATCTCAAATGTGAAGATAGAACCACCGCCGTTCGGGAAATATTTCTTATAAAGTTCCTGCTGTTTCGGATCTGGATCTACAGATGGGTGATGTACTCTCTCAACCTGTGGATGATTGTTCAGATACTCAACAACCTTCAGTGCATTTTCCACATGACGCTCTACACGAAGGGAAAGTGTCTCAAGTCCCTGCAGGAAGATAAAGGAACTGATCGGAGAAATTGTTGCTCCTGTATCTCTCAAAAGGATTGCTCTGATCTTTGTAACAAATGCAGCCGGTCCGCAAGCCTTTGTAAAGCTGATGCCGTGGTAGCTTGGGTTCGGATCTGTCAGTGACGGGAATTTTCCTGAAGCCTCCCAGTCGAACTTACCGCCCTCGATGATAACTCCACCGATTGTTGTTCCATGTCCACCGATGAACTTTGTAGCAGAGTGAACAACAATGTCAGCACCATACTCGATTGGTCTTACAAGATAAGGTGTTGCAAATGTATTATCTACAACAAGCGGGATTTTATGCTTATGTGCGATATTTGCGATTGCTTCAATATCAACTACATCTGAGTTCGGATTACCAAGTGTCTCGATGTAAACAGCTTTTGTATTCTCCTGGATTGCATTCTCAACTTCTTCCAGATTGAAAATGTCAACAAATGTTGTTGTAATTCCATAATTCGGAAGTGTATGCTCAAGAAGGTTGAAAGATCCTCCATAAATATTCTTTGCAGATACGATGTGATCTCCCTGCTGAGCCAAATTTTCAATTGTATATGTGATTGCTGCTGCTCCGGATGCTACTGCAAGTGCTGCTGTACCTCCTTCAAGCGCTGCGATTCTCTTCTCAAACACATCCTCTGTCGGGTTTGTCAGACGTCCGTAAATATTTCCTGCGTCTTTCAGTCCAAAACGGTCTGCTGCATGCTGGCTGTTGCGGAACACATAAGAAGAAGTCTGGTAGATCGGTACTGCTCTTGCATCTGTCACCGGATCCGGCTGCTCCTGGCCTACGTGAAGCTGTAATGTCTCAAATTTAAATTTTCTGTCTTTTCTCTCTAATTTTGCCATGGGTTTATTCTCCTTTTTCTAATTCCTGTTTTGTATTCTTATTCCGCAGCCAGAGCTGCTTGGAAGTTAAAATCTTACTTAATTAATGCCTTGCGGTTGTCTTGATATTCGTGCCTACTCTGTAAAGAGTGGTGTAGAGTAGTATCTGTCTCCGCTGTCCGGAAGAAGTGCTACGATTGTCTTGCCCTTGTTCTCCGGTTTCTTTGCATATGCAATTGCTCCGGAAAGTGCTGCTCCTGAAGAAATACCTACCAGGATTCCTTCTGTCTTTGCAAGAAGCTTCGCGGCTGCGAATCCTTCGTCATTGTCTGCTTTGTATATCTCATCATAGATCTTTGTATTAAGGACATCCGGTACGAATCCTGCTCCGATTCCCTGAATCTTGTGCGGTCCGCCCTTTCCTTCTGAAAGTACCGGGGATGCTGCAGGCTCAAGTGCTACAACCTTCACATCCGGTTTCTGGGACTTCAGATATTCACCAACACCTGTCAGTGTTCCACCTGTACCGACACCGGCGATAAAGATATCAACATTTCCATCTGTGTCTTTCCAGATCTCCGGGCCTGTTGTCTCTCTGTGTGCTTTTGAGTTCGCCGGATTAACGAACTGTCCCGGGATAAAGCTGTTCGGGATTTCCTTTGCAAGCTCTTCAGCTTTTGCAATTGCTCCTTTCATTCCCTTTGTACCTTCTGTAAGTACGATCTCTGCTCCATATGCTTTGAGGATATTTCTTCGCTCAACACTCATGGTCTCTGGCATGGTAAGAATTGCTCTGTACCCCTTCGCTGCTGCGATTGATGCAAGTCCGATTCCTGTGTTTCCGGAAGTAGGTTCGATGATAACAGAACCTTCTTTCAGGATTCCTTTCTCTTCTGCATCTTCGATCATTGCCTTCGCAACACGATCTTTCACACTTCCTGCCGGATTAAGATACTCAAGCTTTACAAGAATCGTTGCTTCAAGTCCAAGCTCTTTTTCCAGATTCACAGGTTCAACAAGTGGTGTGTTTCCAATCAGTCCAAGTGTGCCTTTATAAATTGCCGCCATAGTCTATATCCTCACTTTCTTTATTAACCTACTTAGTTGGTGTGTTTTTGATGGTTTGTATTATATACTTATAAAACCCATCTGTCAACTATGTTTTAATATTTTTCTACATTTTTTATTATACAATATCGATCGGAGATGTAAATGATTAAAAAATGTAAAAAAATCAGGTATCCGAGATGTTTTACTTTCCCCGATACCTGACTCTTTTATTTAATGAATCAACCAGTTATAATCTTTTCTGCAATCAACAATATACTCCACATATACCGTATCATCCTGTATCTGATAAAGAATCAGATACCATTTTTCAATAAACATCTTATGATATTTATTCGATGGAATGTACGCTTCTTCAAAAAACGGAAAACGCTGCGGCATATGATTCAAGGCGCGGATTGCTGTTATTATTTCCTTCTTCTTTGTGCTGACGGCATCTTTATTAACCTGAGCCATAAACCGAATATGCGCTCCCAACATTCTCTTTGCCCGGTCAGAAACAATTACTTTGTACTTTTTATCTGCCATTCACTATACCTCTGCAATCACATCCTCAAGATATGCATCCAGTTCATCTACTGTGCATCCACTTCTACCTGCCATCCGATCCTCTTCGACTGCAAGCAATTCCTCCCTTAACTTCAACATTTTTTCTCTGCGATTGAAGGTTTCTATATCCATAACAACCAGATCGCCTTCGCCATTTTTTGTAAGAAATACGGGTTCTGCAGTTTTACGACACATATCTGCAATCTCATTATAATTTTGACGGATTGCTGCTGATGGACGAATATTCATACTAGCACCTCCTCAAGTCAACTATAGTAGTATTCTAACCATATTGTATCTTTTTAATGCTATTTCGTCAATCCGATTTTTCTTCTATGTCGTCTCTCGCTCAATCAGTTTCGTTCCGAACACCATGTGCTGTACGCTTGGTTTCCCATCATACGCTCTGTTTCGTAAAAAATTCGTTCGACACTGTCGAACTTTTTCCAAATTTTTCAAAAAATGAGAACCATCTTCTCCACTATACTTTATATGTGTTACTTTTTATGTTGATTTTTCTTAACATATTTGCTATCATATGTTCAGGCTTTATGCCTGGGGTG
>UMGU01005582.1_pt1 | contig 47420 bp, 63 predicted proteins | sample 1965331 | NCBI WGS metagenome assembly UMGU01 (sample SAMEA4836078, study PRJEB28245) | human gut metagenome | biome: gut microbiome; material: fecal sample | place: Denmark | collected 2008
GATGCGTGGGTGTCCGGCGATGCGCAGGTGTCCGGCGATGCGCAGGTATTCGGCGATGCACGGGTGTCCGGCGATGCGCAGGTGTACGGCGATGCATGCCTCAAAAGCGATGCAGACCATTGCGGTTTTGACTGTTTCGGTTCTTCCAATAGACACACGCACGCTTATCTGACAAGTGATAACATCGTTGAAATAACTTGTGGTTGTTTTCGTGGTAGCATTGAAGAATTTGAGAAAAAAGTAAAAAATACCCATGCTGGAACAGTCTATGAAAATCAGTATAACGCTATTATAAACGTAATTAAAATCAAGTTTGGTTCGGCGCAACGTCAAAATAGACAAGTGTAAACTTGGAGATAAGTGCCTAAAAAATAAAGTATCATGTTAAAAGACAATTTTGAATTAAAGAGAGTTAAGTTCTTGAATAACGGTTTAGAAGTTGATTACAATGATTGCCGTTTGATTGATGGTGAAGAAACAAAGACGTTTCACAAAGTAAAATGTCCCGAATACCCACATAGAGATTTAGGAATTGCGGCAAATAAGCTTCGTTCATATATCGTTGATTTGATGGGAATAATGAATTTTAAGAACATCACCTATTTGTCTGATTTGGCAAAACAAGACAATGAGTTAAGTAGACAATTCGATGAATATTTTGAAACGCTTGCTACCCGTGTCGCCATTAGCGAGATAGTTTACGATCCCGAAAAGAATACAATCGTTTTCAAATATATTTTCGCAGGCGTAGATTTATCCCGGTTGAAAATGCAAACGAGCAAAATTATGTTGGACGGTGAAGGGTTGAAATTTGAAATAGCACTACAAGAAGATTTTGAAGCACTGAAAGATGAAATTTTCAAGTATCTTTTTGAGAATAAGCGTGCACAATTGGAGCTATTCGGTGAGACAGCAACGGCAGAACAGGACGATAGTTTGACGCCCGATGATGATTTAGAAGGTGACGATACGTTTTTTGATGATGAAGAAGCAGAGCAGCCGGAGTTGATCGAAGAAGATGTACACGCTTGATACGTTTGAGGAAATAGATTATTGTTTAAGCAGGGGGTATAACCCCTTGCTATTCAATAATAATTTCGATATTGAACCTAAAACAAGGTATGAATATTTAAAACGGATGTTCGGAGAGGGTCACGGACAGAGGGAAAATGAACGTTTCTTCCGGTATATGTGGGATATTAAGCCTCACTATTGTGAAGAATGTTTAAAGCCGTTAGCAGGGTACTCAGCCGTTTATATTTCGCATATTATAACGAGGGGATCGAACCCAATGATTGCGCATGATCCTCGTAACATAAACATACTTTGTTTTAACTGTCACAATCGTTGGGAACACGCTAATACCCGCAAGGGGATGCGGATATATCAAAGTAATTTAGAAAAAATAAAAGTCCTTAAAAGGGACAGTTTAAAACTGCAAAAGAAATGAAATTGGTAAAATTTGAACTTGTATCTGGAAATGAAATTATGATTAACCCTAAATCTGTGGAATCAATAGTTAAATATACAGATGATTCGGTGTATATTAACACAGTAGGTACAGATATGCCGTATAGAGTTAAAGGTTCAATTGAAGATGTCAATAAAGCACTAAGCGAAGGTAGCAAGATTGATTCAATAGCAGGACTTATGATTATCGTTTTTATTGGAATTTACATATTATCAACATTAGCAAATTTATTATCGTAATGAACTTAAACAAAATCGAATTGATCGGGCGTGTTTGCGCTGATCCGCAAGTTAAAACCTTCGATAACGGAGGGAAAGTATGTAATCTTTCTATCGCAACGAACGAAAGGGCATATAAAACGAGTAACGGGATCGAAGTTCCGGAAAAAACAGACTTTCATAATGTAACATTCAAAGGTAAATTGGCTGAGATTTGCGGGCAGTATGTTACCAAGGGAATGGAGTTATACGTAGAGGGTAGTTTGCACTATCGTAAATATACCGACTCTAATAACGTTGAAAGAACTATTTCTGAGATCGTTGTAAGTTCTATGCAGATGGGAAGAAAAGCAGGTGAGAGAAACCAGCCACAAGCCGGAGGCAACGGAAACCAACAGCCGCCAACCGGAGGTTATAGCGGTCAACAGCAACCGCCTCAGCAGATGTTTACGCAAAATGATGATTTGCCGTTTTAAGGTGTTTTCTAAATTGGGGATGCAATATACATCCCCTTTTTGTGTTAAGTTTTTGTTAAATATTAAATTTAAACTTGCAATATTAAATATTATCCTTATATTTGCAATGTCAAAAGGGAACAAAGTAACAACAATTAAATAACAAGATTATGGAAATTATTTCATTCAAAAGAGGCGAAAACGAAGGAGCACTTTTTATTCATGGAGAGAAAAAATACAGTGCATGTACGGCAGTGGAAAGTAGCAAGTTTTTCAAGACTCTAAAAGGTGCTATTTCTTGGCTAAATAGTAGAGGTTACAAGGAGGCTTAAAAGTAGTATAATAATTGCGGTAGAAATACCGCTTTAAACTTATAGTTATGGAAAAAAGAAGATTATCCGGTCAGTACAAAATAGCAATGTACAAAAACATAGGGAATGACACATTTAAGGGAGTGGTAAGAACTGTAACGGGTTTCATGTATCAATGTGGCGCATATCAGTATTTTACTTATTGGGAGAATGACAATAAAATATCGGTTACAGAATCAAGTACAGGTTTCCGTGCAATGTCTTTGGATGTTGAAAAGGGAGAAACTCCTAAAAATACGCATGATAGGATAGTTGATAAGTTGAAAGGTTTTGATCCATCTTTAGAAAACTGGAATAGTGCTAAAGAGATGATGAAGAAATATAATATTCCATATCCTCTTAATGAATGGATAGTAGGGCTAAAAGACATAAACCATGAATGAAGAAGTAGAGAAAGCAAGATCGGTGAGTAACGAAGTTATTTCGGAAACTATCAGAAAATCGACTGAGAATATAAAGGCAATGGAGGACGATTTCAGATTAGCAAGAAAGAAGTTGCGGAAAATTGGCGATCGAATAAAATTTGAGAGAAAGAAACTTGATATATACAACGAAGAAATAAAAAGGAGGGTTAAGTATGGAATTTGGTAACTTACTGTTAGATAGACTGGGGTTCAACCGTGAAATGTTGGAAGATAAACTTTCAGAAATATCCGCTAAGGAGAAAGAGATAAGAGTCCTAAAGAAAGAAGTTTCCGGTATAATGGAACACATATCAAAATTGGAAAGTGCGTTAAATCATGGAGAGCATTATTATTGCGGTGCTTGCTGCTATCTTGAAAGTAAATGTAATAAGGGAAAATATAAGTGTCTTGAAACCGGAGAATACAAGAAATATCACTGTAAAGCGTGTGAAAAATATAGTGAATTACCATTTTAAAAATATAAAAATATGAATAATTTGATTAAAGTTAGCGAAACTATAAACGCAAAAGAAACTATGAGTTCTTTGCAGATAGCAGAGCTCACAGGTAAACAACATTCAAATGTTATGAGAGATATTCGCAATATCCTTGAACAATTGGAAGATAGACGACAATTCAATTTTGAATTATCATCAAGAATCCAACCTATGCCAAACGGTGGAAGTAAAGAAGTGTCTTGTTACATTCTCACCAAAAAGGACTGCCTACTTCTTGCAAGCGGATATGATGCAAATCTACGGGCTAAAATCATTAATCGTTGGGAAGAATTGGAGATGAAGAAGCGTTTCGGCAACTTCGTTATTCCGTCTACATTTAGCGAGGCTTTAATGTTAGCAGCAAAACAAGCGGAGGAAATAGAGGAGAAAAATAAATTGCTGTTAGAGCAGACTCCAAAGGTTGAGTTTTATAATGCTGTTACAGGTAGCGAGGACACTATTGATATGCGAACGGTTGCCACTGTGTTAAATATGGGAATAGGTCGGAATAAAATATTTGAAGTATTAAGAGATAAACGTGTTCTTGATCGTAAAAACATGCCTTATCAAAAGTATATAGATCTGGGATATTTTAGAACCGTTGAGACTCAATATACAAAAAGTGATGGGACTAACTGCATTAATATAAAAACTGTGGTGTTTCAAAAGGGAGTAGATTTTATACGCAAAACATTAACTTTAAACAAATAAGATATGATTGATTTTAGTAAAAGTGTTATTAGCTTAACAAAAGAGTGCAAAGAACAACATGAAAGAATGAAAGTAAAAGGTTTTCATGATAGAGATGTATCTTTGCCGGAGATATTCGGTTTAATCATTTCGGAGATGTGCGAGGCAATGGAGGCGGAGAGAAAAGGACGTTATGTAGAAAATAGTAAATATGTTTGGGTATTAGCATATAAAGATGATGAAAGTTATCAATGCAAGTTTAATCAATGTATCAAAGACACTGTTAGTGATGAACTTGCAGACGTTTTTATCCGGTGTATGGACGCAGTAGGAAAGTATAACAAGGATAATAACGATATAGTTCTATTCAAGCATTGTATTGATGGACGAGTGAAAATGCTGAAAGATTTGCCGAAAACATTCGCTTATTACGTTTATATTTTAAGCGAATGGGCTACTCTGAACGGAAAAACTTGCTGTCAAAATTTAATGGTAATGATGGAACTTTGTGCAGCAATAGCGATCATACATAATATTGATTTGGGTAAAGCGATTGAGGCAAAAATAAGATACAACGAATTGAGAGGTCAAAAACATGGAAAAAAATATTAATTCATTATGGAAGAAAAAATTATTGATTTAGCAAGAAGAAGCGTTTATTATGGTGATCCGGAAGGTTACCAAGTTGGTGGATGCCATTACAAGGCATCCGGCATGCAGCTTTCTGAATTTTTAGAAAGGAATAAAGTTGGTTTCTTGGAGGGGAACGCAATGAAATATGTGTTTAGGCACGATAAGAAGAACAAAGAGGAAGATTTGTTAAAGGCTGTTCAGTATATCAAATTGATTCTAAAATACAGATATGGTAAATTCTTAGTAGGTGATATTCTGTTGAGTGAGGAAGAATATAGAAAACTGGATGAGCTTATCGAGAAACAAAATACGATTGAACTTGATACTACTTTTATCAGAAATGCGTTAAAAACCGCGTCAATCGCTTCGCCTAAAATATCGGTAGACAAAGCAACTTTGTATGTTGCAAAGCTAAGAGAGGTTAAAGCCGAATATATCGAAAATTTCGTTTTGTCGGATACAAAAAAACGAAAGCTTTTAGATATGGGACTACGGTATAGTGCGGCTGGTGGTATATATATTAGTTTTGAGTCTAAAAACGGAGAAACAATATGTGTTAAGCCGGGTTTTTATATTGTTCTAAATGAAAATGGGAGATATGAATCATACTCAAAAGAAAAGTTTGAGTCTACTTTTCAACCAAAATACTAACAAAAACAAATAATGATAGGTCACGTTGCAAATATAGCAGCGTGACTTTATTTTTATATTATCTATAATAGTGTTATTTTTGCGCATATTGAAAGATTATATAATTTGTAGTACAATATACCGAATAGAAATTATAACTTAAAAATACGTCTTAAAATGGATAAAAAAATAGGTTCAATGAAAAGAGGGCAGGGAAGGCACAGCCGGACGGACGAACAGACTGAAAGAGATCGTTCCTTTGCCTCTGATTTGTTTTTGAAAGGTTATTCTTATCGAAGAATAGCGGAAGCGATTAACGAGCGAAACAAGGCGGATGAAGTGCCGTATACCGTGACTTATCAAACAGTGTATAATGATATTCAGTTTTGCTTAACTCAGTGGAAAAGAGAGCAGTTTGATAATATAGATCAGTATATTACGCAGGAACTTCAATCTTTGGATAATGTAGCTCGTGAAGCGTGGGAAGAGTGGGAAAAGTCTAAGCGTCCCAAATGTAAGACAAAGTATATTTTAGGGAAAGCTAAGGAGGTGCAAAAGGAAACGACAACTGGTGATCCTTCTTTCTTGAATGTAGTTCTCAACGTGCAGCAAAGAAAAGCAAGGTTATTGGGATGTGATTCTCCGCTATGTATAAACTTGGTAGGAGACAAAGAAAAAGAAAAGCCTAAATACGATTTTTCGGATGTTCCGGAGGACGTTTTAGAACAATTGGCAGATTCTTTGCAAAATACGGAGGGTAAAAAGTGAAAAAAGTAAATGAAATACCACCCATTGAGATCGTGAAGCATGTTGCGAGGAAGAAGTTTAAGAACTATGCGAAATTCATAGATGATAAAATAGTTCTGAGTCAGTTTCACAAAACATACTACGAGATTCTCGATAGGTTTGCACATGGTAAGATCAAAAAACTGATCGTTACAGTGCCCCCACAAACTGGAAAAGAATTAAGTGATAGTACATTAGTACCTACACCAACAGGCTTTAAAAGGCATGGAGATTTAAAAGTAGGTGATTATGTGTTGGGCAGATTCGGACAACCTGTTAGGGTTCTTTGGGTGTCTCCAAAGTGTCAGTCTCAGTATGTCGTTACGTTTAGTGATGGTATAAAAGTTGAATGTCATGGCAAACATGAATGGGTAGTTTATAATACCAAAAAACACGGTAGACCATTAGAAAGGCTTGAAACTGAGTATATGTATAAAATTGGTACATGTAGAGGGGAGAGAAATAAGAGAGGCTCTCGTTTTAATTTTCAAGTTGATGGAGGTGTTGTATCTCAATTTGAGAGTCAAAAAGTTCCGATTGATCCATATACTTTAGGTGCATGGTTAGGAGATGGTGATATGAATAGTGGTTTAATTCATATTGGTTGCAATGATGTTTGTATAATAAATAATACTCCTTACGCATTTCACGAAAATAAAGGAAGTACAACGAGGCGTTTTTATTCAAGCGAATTGTTTTCTATTTTAAAAAAAGAGGGGTTTATCAGAAACAAACATATACCGGAGTGTTATCTATTTAACTCAGTAGATGTTCGTAAACAGATAATAGCAGGTTTAATAGACACAGATGGGACGGTATATAAAAAAAATGGACGTGTTACGATAGCTAATGCGAATAAAAACATAATAGATATGGCAAATAAAATTCTTTATAGTTTAGGGCAAAAAACAGCCATCTATGAAGAAGAGCCAAAGTTATCTACATCCGGTATTCAAGGAAAGCTAAAGGTTTATCAATTATGTTTTAACCCTACTATCAATTTCCCTTGTAAGGTTGAAAGAAAGAAAATTGTTAGGCTTGTTAAAAATAGGCGTAGAGCCATAACAGATATAGAAAAGGTTGATAATTTGGGTTGGGGTAACTGTATACAGGTCGAAGGTGGTGTTTATTTGGTAGGTGAGACGTTTGTACCAACGCATAATAGCGAGGGTAGTAGTAGAAAGCTACCTTCTTTCCTTTTGGGGCTTAACCCGTCTTTAAAGATATTGATCGGTTCTTATGCCGCATCACTCGCAGAGGGGTTTAATAAGGATGTACAAAGAATCATGGATACACCGGAGTATAAAAGCCTATTCCCCGACACCCGAATAATGGGAGAGGAAAAAAAATCGAGGTATCAAGCGTTTGCGAGAAACTCAAAAATGACTGAAACAATCGGAAAGGGTGGGTATATTATATCCGTTGGTCGTAATGGTAGTTTGACGGGTAAATCTGTTGATATAGCAATCTTGGACGACTTATATAAAGATCACATGGAGGCAAATTCTCCGATTGTCCGGGAAGCTGCTTGGAAATGGTACACCACCGTTGTAACCACCCGTCTACACAATAACAGTCAACAACTTATTGTGTTTACGAGATGGCACAAGGACGATTTAATAGGTAGGATCGAAGATAAAGAGAATGTTGTCAATGTTGAAAAGTGGGAAGATTTGGATAATATACCGGAAGGCGCTTGGATTAAAATAAACTTTCCTGCTTTAAAGGTGGGAGAACCAACAGAGATTGACCCACGTTTGCCGGGTGAAGCACTTTGGGAAGAAAAACATAGTGCTAAAAAATTGAACGCACAAAGGGAACTTGATAGAAATGAATTTGAGTGTTTGAATCAAGGAAACCCGGGTAGCGCTGAGGGTACTCTGTACGGCAACTTTAAAACGTACACCGATAAAAATGATTTTGGTGTGTTGATCGGAAGGGGTAACTATACAGACTGTGCTGATACAGGTAGCGACTACCTTTGTTCTATTTGCTATGATAAGTACCAGTCAAAAGAAGCTGTTTGGAATGAAAAGGAAAGAAGGTATAAGCATCTTATTTTCTGCCTTGTCACTGATATTATTTATACGACTGAGCCAATAGAGGTTACGCAAGTAAGTGTTCCCGACATGCTAAATAGAAATGATACAGATTATGCAAATATAGAAAGCAACAACGGAGGACGATCTTTCGCTGTTAATATAAGCCCTAAAACAAAGACTGAAATAAATTGGTTCTGTCAGAAGTTAAATAAAGAAGCTCGTATATTATCGAACGCTGCAAACGTTACTCAGTCTATTGTTATGCCATACGGGTGGGAGTCACGTTTCCCTAAATTTCACGAACATATAACAAGTTACCTTCGTGAATTTTCAGCTAATAAACATGATGATGGTGCTGACGTTTTAACTGGTATAGTCGAGAAAGAAGTTATTCCAACTATATATCAAAAAAGAAGAGGAATAAGGGTTATAAACTGATAAAGTAGGAAAATGTATCAGACTTTCAAGTTTATACGGTATATTTGCAAAGTAAAATCAATTGTTTAACTAAATTTTTATAATTATGTTGTATTGTGATTGTCCTTTGGGTAAAGCACTTCCGGATATTCCCGCATTTAGCTGTCCCGACAATTTCGGGCAAGTTCAAAAACTTGCTTTTCAGAGACTCGAAAAAACGGCAGGAACTGCAAATACTATGACTGCAGAAAATATCGTAAGGTTGGCTACATGGACTCCCTTACTGTCAGCAGAAGACGGTACTAAAGTAGTAGTTACGCCTTATATTTACGAGCCGACAGTAGAGGCGGGCGCTGCCCTTACTTATGGAGGCGGAAACGCAACTCCCGGAGGTATTGTAGAAATTTTAGGGTCGGAGTCGACACCGTTTACAGCTTCGTTCAAGAAGTTGCCGCAAACCATTATTAAGGCGATGAAAGCGTTAATGTGTGAAGCAGGGCAGATCGGTGTGTTCCTTATCAATGGAAACGGTCAAATCGCTTGCGATAAGACGGGTGATAATTTGCACGGTTTCCCGGTTTGGTCGCTGTTTATCGGTGATAAGACTATCGGAGGTTTGGAAGCTCCGGATAGCAATGCTATTACGTGGAACTTCATGCCTAATTGGTCGGACAACTTCACTATCGTGAAACCTGAGTTTAACCCTCTGACTCAGTTAGTGCCTTCTGCGGGTGTAGGCGGATGATAGCTAAAAAAACGTATATTTCCCTCAGTTGTGAAGAACTGGGGGAAACTCGTTTATTCGATATTGAACACGCTGAGAGACTTTTGGGAATGGTTAACAATGGAGGGTGGCATATACCGGAGGACTCAGAATTTAAATTAAACGAAAATGGGAAAATCATTAGACGAAATAAGGGAGATATACAGACATCCGGAGGGGATAAGTCAGATAGCGAAAGCAAAGGAACACGAAGAAAGAATAGCGTTTCACACACGGGTGAGAACGAGTGATGATCGTAACAAGCCAGTAATTGACTTTCTTTCTAAGGTTAAGACGTGGATAGCGAAAGATAAATATGATATTTTCCTATCTATGTTCCATTTCCCGGTTAAAACAAATGGTGTTACTTCTGAGATATTCGACAAACTGAGCCGTGTTTTCGATGGTAGGAATCCGGTTTATAACTATCAGTTTAAATCATCTGAGGATCGGGATGACTGGGAGTATTACCGAAAGGATGTTTTAAAAGAACCTTCGGTTTGGAGTACGGACGGTTGGGATAATTTCAAGCATAGAATTAACTCTGTTTTGGTCGTTGATATGCCGGAGGTACAGGTAGGAGAAAAACCAGATCCGTATTTTTTTTGGTTGCCTATTGCAAACGTACTTTCTTATCGCACATGTGGGAAAGACTGTAATTTGATGGCTTATATCATGTACGTAACGGACGAAAATAAGATCGTCTATATTGATGAAGAACGTTATGTAAGATTTGATAAAACGAGGGAAAACGACTTGATTTTAGAGGTTGACAATATGCACGATTTGGGCTATTGTCCGGCTCGTTTCTTTTGGTCTGACTCTATTTCATTGAGTGAACCCGACATTAAAATAAGCCCTATAACGAGCGAACTCGACTCTTTCGACTGGTATCTTTATTATTCCACTGCAAAGAAGCATTTAGATTTATACGCGTCTTATCCGATTTATTCCGGTTATGAACGTGATTGTCACTATGAGTCACACGATGGCAAAGAGAGGTGCGATGATGGTTTTTTAAAGAATGAAAAAAACGAGTGGATCACAGGCGCGGACGGAAAACCGATGGCGTGCCCGATTTGTTCAAGCAAGCGGTTGCGGGGTGCAGGCTCTTATGTTGAGATACCTATACCGGACGAAATGCACAACGTTCCCGATTTGAAAAACCCGATCACTATGCTATCCGCTGACACTGGGTCACTCGAATATAACGTAAACGAGGAAAAGAGGCTGAGAGAGGAGCTTGTAAGGTCGGTAACTGGTGGGGAGGGAGAATTGAACAGATCTGAGGCTATTAACGAAAAGCAAGTCAAAGCGGGTTTTGAATCGTTGACGACTAAACTAAACAGAATCAAACGAGGCTTCGAGGAAGCGCAAACATTCGTAGACTCTACTATCTGTTTACTCCGTTATGGTGATAGCTTTGTTTCTTGTAACATCAACTACGGGACTGAATTTTATATCTATACTCCGGAAGAGCTTTCAGAGCGTTATAAGATAATGAAGGAGACCGGAGCGTCCGAAGCGGAGCTTGACGCATTAAGGCAACAAATAATCGAAACGGAGTACCGGAACGATCCTACGCAGATGCAAAGGTTATTAATCCTTAACGAGATAGAGCCTTATTCACACTTAACGAGGGAAGAAGCGGTAAATCTGTATAAAGAAAACGTTATAAGTGAGGAAGATTTGCGAGTTAAATTAAACCTTCCTACATTTGTGCGTAGATTTGAAAGAGAGAACATGAATATCATTGAGTTCGGTTCTGCACTTGACTATAAAAAGAAAATTGAAATAATTATTAACACTTTTAAAAAGTACGCAAATGGTTTACAGAACGGATCAGTTAGATCAACTGAATGAAAGTAATTACGTTTGCCCGCAGGATGAAGTTAAATTGTATCACGTTATCCAAGAAGTGAAAGAATTTAATCCGAAAACAGGGCAAAGAATCAGCGTCCCGGCGTTACAAAAATACAAGCGAAAGACTTTTGAACTTGATATTTTGCCGAGACTGCCAAGATTGGGGTATACATTGAGAATTGTTTTCGACCCGGTTAAATATGAATCTACAATTTCAGAGGCAAGACGAGCCGCAGAACTGGCAGCGAGAGCCGAGTCAAAAATGAAGGCAGACGAAGAACTGAGAGAGCAAATTAGACGTGAAGAGGCTGCAAAACTTCGTGCGGAATTGAAGAAACAAAAAGAGAAAGGAGAAAAGTAATGTTAACAGTAGATTTGCTTAGACAGAATAAAGCGTTATCGGAGCTATCGGATGAAGTTATTAACGCTATTTCAGAACTTTCTAAAAACGATGAAGCGCAGACGGTTGCGGCAAAGGTCAGAGAAACCGAAAACAGTATTGCTACTCAAATGAAAGAGGCTTTTGGCATTGAAGGTGTAACCGATCTTGATTTGAAAACCGCAATTGAGTTTGGCAAAACAAAGATTTCTAAATCGGATACATCGGCTTTTGAAAAGCAGATTAACGATCTGAAAGAAGAGCTAAAAGCGGAGAGAGCCAAAAAGGGAGGCGAACGGGATACAGATAAAATCAATCAGCTTACAGCCGAACTAAACGACACCAAGCAAAAATTTGCTGAATTGAACAACCAACTTTCAGAGAAAGAAAAGGAGTTTAACGGTAAGTTGAACGATTACAAGATCACTTCTTACATTTCAAGCGCTATGCAGGGGATGAAGTTTAAGAAAGATATTTCAGAGCCAGTTCTAAACGTTGTGAAGCAACAGGCGGTTAACTTGCTTAAAACTCAATTCTCACCCACTTTGCAGGGTGACGAAGGTTCTGAAAGTCTTATTTTCATGAAAGACGGTGTACCTTACAACAACCCTGCAAACAGTCTGAAACCGTTTACCGCATCAGAACTTCTGTCTCAACAGTTTGAACAGTTCGGTGTGCTTGACAAAGGTAGACAGGCTGGCGGTGCTGGAAGTTCCGGAGGCGGACAGGGTAACGGTAGCTTGCTTGATTTAAGCGGTTGCAAAACCAAAGTAGAGGCAAACAAGGTTGCGCAGGAGTATTTAGCTAAGAAAGGTTATACAAGCGAGTCGGAAGAGTATCAAACGGAGCTTGATAAAATTTGGGTTGAAAACAAGATCGCAGATTTGCCAACAGAATAACTAAAGAGGGAGTTAAACCCCTCACAATATAAACTTTAAAACAATAGATTTATGTCGTTAATTGCTACAAGAACACAGGAGTTTAGATTAAAGAACCCTAACATTGACAAAAATATGTCTCGCATGACCGAATGGGGTGCGTATGACTTCTTTTTGTCTCAAACAAATGCGATGGACTCAATGCTTTCCGATGAAACTAAGCGTAGAGCGTTCGCCTCAATGGGAAGCGATATTAAGATTCCCGTAATTGATTACGATAAAAATGTAACGGTGTCAAACGCTCGCACATGCGTTATCGCAGATGCGGAAAACACTTCACGTTTGATCGGTGTGACTTGGAAGACCTATGCTTTCGGCTTCACTATGACACCGAACATGTATTCAAACAACGAAATCGATTACCAACAGGACTGGAACAGAAAGCTACAAAAGCACATCCGTAAGTTCATGGATACCGTTGATAAGGACGCTATTGCGGCTTTGGAGGCAAACAAAACGCAAGTGTTCGGAAACTTGCTGTATTACACAAAAACTGGTAACGATGTACAGGTGAAATTCACTCAGCGCAACGACATCCTTAGCGACTTGCACCCGATGTTCCGTGCAAACGACTATTCCGGTCAACTTCATATCATTGGCGACACTGGCGTAGACTCAATGTTGCGTAAACTGGAACAGCACGGTTTGTACAATGACGTTAACAAACAGTTGGAGTATGCAAACAAAGTGTTCCATTTCACCAACAACATGACTTTAGAGTCGGAAAACTTCGCTCAGATGTATGCTGTTGAGTCGGGTAACGTTGGCTTGTTGACCCGTGTAGACCGTGCAGCCTACAACAACACTAGGTCGGGCACGCATGAATTTGGAAAGGTTGTTCTTCCTTATTTCGGTAAAGAGGTTGGAACACACTACTACGAAGAGGTAGGCGATCAGTCAGCTATCGCAGGCGCAGCAACAGCCGATATGACTTGTGACGTTAAACATTTCTACGGTTTCTCAGTAGATATTGCTTTCGTAGTAGCTTTTAACTCCGATCCTTCAACAATCGCCAACCCGATTATGAAGATCGAAGTAAACAAAGAAAATTCGCAGTTTGGCGGTACTCCGGTATTTATTACCAATGCTGAGCAGATCGGTGGAGGTTCTCCGGCTGGCGAATTATCGGTTAACCTTGCTAAAATCGGAGGTAGTCCGGTTGCTGAATCTGCTTTGAAAGTAGATTTGGATAAAGTCAAAGGTACAGCAGTTTCGGCTACTGGTGGCGTAGTTGATGTTAAAGTCAATGCGCAGGCTGCAAATCTGAATGTTGAGGTGAAGAACTCTGATAGCGCAACTATACCAACAAAAACTGTTGGCGGAGCGTAACGAGAAAGTAAACTAAGTATTAACAAAGGGAGGGGGACAAAATCCCTTCCCTTTTTTATTTATAACCATGTACAGATTAAAGGATATACAAAAAGAACTTGCCACGCTCGTAGGATGGCGGCAGTCGTACGATAGAGACGCTAAGATAGACGAAAGTTTAACGGTGTCCGATAGTGGTGTTATGTTTCAAGACGTTCACCCGCTTGTGACGCTAAGAAACATTGAATCTATTATGCCACTTGATTACTATTTACGTTATCCGGAGTATCGGGATACCGACACTTATAAGCCGGGTGACAAGGTAGTTTACGGCAAGGACGTGTTAACGCTTCGTCCGGACGTATGGGAGGCAATAACAGAGAATGTTGGTGTAGAGCCTTCCGATGGTGATAACTGGAAACGGTACAACCCACTAAGCGATTATTTGCGTGAATTGAACGAAAGAGCGATCACCAATACCGTTACTCGCTTCATCAATGAAAAGTTGATTGCAGGGGAAACAAAGACGCTTTTAGAGCGTACAAACTTCTTCGATGGTTCGGGGAAGATAAATAACGAGATTGACCCTACCGATAGCATTGTAGGATATGAAATATTGCCAGTCCGTTCTATGGGGGTAACAACCAAGATCGAAAAGATAGGTTTGCAGTTTAACAAGCCGGGAAAGGTAAAACTTTACCTTATGCACACCTCACAGGTAGACCCGATTAAGACGTTTGATTTGAATTATACTAAAAATGGTTCTTATCAATGGTTTGATGTCGGTAACGATGTGTTACTCCCTTATATGTCTGAGGAAACTTCACCCGGTGGCTTGTGGTACTTGTGTTACGATCAAAAAGAATTGCCGTTGGGGATGTATGCTATAAACGTCTCTAAGGACTTTTCACGTGACCCGTGCGGTACTTGTAATATCGGAAGCGTGCAGGCGTGGAGAGAGCTAACAAAGTATATCAGAGTGTCGCCGTATAGAGTTGATTCTACGCAGTCGGAGGATGGTGTAAAGATGTGGAATATAGAAATGAACATGTATACGTCTGCAATCTGCTACGGTTTAAACGTTCAATTGTCGGTAGGATGTGATATAACTGACTTTATCATTCAGTCTAAGTATGCCTTCACGCATGCCGTTTCCCTGCAAATGGCTTCTTATGTGCTGCGAGAACTTGCATTAAATCCGAACGTCCGGCAAAATGCCAATCAATTGAATATCGACCGTGAAACGCTATTGTACGAAGTTGACGGAAACTCACAGGGACGTGCGCAGGGTATCGGATACGAACTAAAGAAGGCTTTTGAGGCTCTTTCTATTGATACAAAAGGGATGGATAGAATATGCCTTTCTTGCCGGAACAACGGGATAAGATTTAAAGCAACATGATAAGCGGTCTAATAGATAAGTTTAAAAAGGTAGGTGAGGAACTCGACACCGGAGAAATAGCAAAAAAGATTGTGCGTGACAATGATAATATACTTATTGACATGAACGCACAGGATCAGCTATACGCAAAGGGTGTTAACCGTTTGGGCGTTCGTATAGATGAATACCAACCCTACAGACCCTTAACTATAAAGGTCAAAATAGAAAAGAGGCAACCGTACGACCGGGTGACACTAAAAGACACAGGAGAGTTTTACGACTCTTTTTATGTTGAGACAGCAGAAGATCGGTTTTACATAAAAGCCTCAGATGAAAAAACTAATTGGCTTATCAAAAAATACGGTGCTGAAATTTTCGGGTTAACAAATGATTCACTTGCTGAGTTTATTAACGATTATGTGAAGGACGAAGCATATAACAGAGTAAAGGAGATATTAAATGAACGATAGAGCTATAATTAGACCAAATGCGGCACTTTTCGATAAAACGATAGCCGATGTACAGGTAAGCCTAACAAAATCGCTTAAATGGCTTAATTTCGCTTTCGGGAACGTGGTTAAATTGGCAGAGAGAAACGAGAGGGGTAAATTTGTTACCCCATCAGTGTATTTTAAGGGAAATGATTATTTGCGCTTAGAGCCGGACGATAAGCGGGGTAACGTTTGCTTTTTCTATATGCACGACTCACAAGATTACGAAGGGGGAGACTCTTTGTCGGGCTTTGGCGATCTGAGGGGGACGGTTAGCATTATCTTTTGGTTCGATACTCGTAAAATAGCGGGCGCAGAATACTACAACGTGGAGTTTGTAAAGTCCGAAATACTAAGAGCCTTAACGCATGAACTTTACCTGCCATCGGGTGATATACAGGTGAGGAAGATATTTCATGACGCCAATAATGTATACAAGGAGTTTTCTATCCAAAAGACGGATAATCAATACTACGTTTATCCCTATGCGTGTTTGCGGTTTGAGTGTGATATTCATTGCGAAGAAGGGTGTTATTAAAGGGGGAGTTTCCCCCTTTTGTGTTAAATACGTGTTAAAACTTAAAGTTTCGCTTGCAATATTAAATAAACTCCTTATATTTGCAATGTCAAACAACGGAAGTAGTAACAATTAAAAATCAAGATTATGACAGCAATTGAAGTTAAAGAAGTATTAGCGAACAACAGGCAGTTAGTTATTAGCTATTTCAATGAAAATGTTAAGCAAGATAGTTTCTATAATCTTAGTTGGTTTATGACTCGTATTTTGCAAGAATCTGAAATCGTTTGGAGAAGAAGAAAAAACGTATCAGAAAAAGAAATAATGTCAGTTATCGCAAAGATCATGAAGCAATATCCCCAAATAGCAAAGAACTACGTTAGCAACATTGAAAAGGCTGTTAACTATTTCGGAGAGGATAAAGTAAAACAAATGATGAATATCAAGTAACATACAAAAAGCCATGAAAGTAGATAAGTATCTAAAGAGCCACAAGGCAAACGAATTTTACGTGAAAAAGTGTAGAGGTTATTATCTCGTTATGGATAGCTATGATAAAAGTTTGGCGTCTATGGAGGTTACAGAGGAAGAAGCTAAGAAGGTAGCCGAACAACTGAATAAGATTCGCAACGAAAGATTGAATCTAACCGTTAAATAATAGTTAAATATTAAATTTAAACTTGCAATATTAAATATTATCCTTATATTTGCAGTGTCAAAAGGAAACAAATTACTAACAATTAAAACCAAAAGTTATGGAAATTATAGAATTTAAAAAAGGTGAGAATAAAGGAGCTATTTTTATACACGGAGAAAAGAAATATAGCGCATGTACAGCTGTGGAAAGTAGCAAGTTGTTCAAAACATTAAAGGGAGCTATGTCTTGGCTCAATAGTAGAGGATATAAAGAAGTATAACAAGTGGGGGTAATACCCCACATAAAAATTAAAAATATGACTACTTACATTTATAAGGGACAAAAGATAAGCCATTCTAAAGTATTATCCCTATTGCGTAGTGCAGGCATTTACGGAGGAAACAAGCTATCACATTATGAGGTCTTAGTTAAAGCAGCCGAAAACGGCAACGAAAGAGCCACATATATTTTGAGAGACTTAAAAGAAAGTATTTCACGCGATGGTTTGAAATCAGTATAACAATAACAGCCGGGATAATATCCCGGCACAATATTAAAAGATATGTTGAAAGTAGATATAAGAAATAAGATATTAAAACCAAAGGTTGGTGAGATTATAACCGTAATAGGAGATATATATACCACGGTAGCGGAAACTATACCGGACGAAAACGGGAGATGTGAGTCATGTGCTTTCAATGATGCAACAAAGGTAGGAGGTGATTGCGGTGATTTTGTTGCATGTTCTAAACTCACACGTGAAGATAATGTTATGTTTAAACTAATAGAAAGAAAGAGAACTAAGGAGGTTAAAAAAATGAATAGAATATCTTTGTCGGATAGAGATAGATTCGTACCGAAAGAGGGTGAAGTGTTTTTTGCAGAAGTTCCGGGAAAGGGAATAGATCGGAAGGTAGAGGCGGTATTATTGAAATACAATAGCGGTTGTAAGAATTGCGTATTTTTTCAAGGCGAATTAAAAGACTTGTGTATGCAAATAAACTGCCTTAACAGAGGAGGGCAATTAACTTTTAGGAAGGTCAAACCTATAAACAAGTAAAGTTATGAAGAAATTAGATTTATCAATGCTACCGATTGACCTAAAGGTATGCGAGGAAATGGAGGTATTAACGCCCAAAGGGGATAAAGTTACAGTAAGGTGTGTTGAGGACAAAAGAAACGACATGTGTGAACATTGCATTTTCGAAGAAAACAGTTTGCACATCTGTTCATACGTTAAATGTAGTGAGAGAGAGCGTGAAACAGGTGATAGTGTAAGCTATCAAGAAGTAAAAAGGGGGAGGCTGTATACAAAAATAGAGGCAGGAAAAGAATATAAGGTGGGGGATATTGTTAGACTATCCGGAAAATCTAAATACGCTAAAGTGATTGAGTCGAACAAGTGTAACGGGTGTGTATTGATAGGAAAGTGTTTCAATGTAATATGTGGAGAGAGGGAAAGAAGTGACGGAAAATCAATCGTAATACTGCCGTGTAACAAGAAAGGAGAATTATTATGAAAGAAGTGATTGAATACAATATTGGTGACGAATACAAAGAGGGTGATATACTCAAAACGAGAGAGGGCGTATATTTGCTCGTAGAAAAAGAGACTATCAAAGAGTTTCTAAAATGCCGCAATTCGTGTTGGTTCTATAATGCGCCCTTGGACACATGTGTACAAATGGATTGCATCGCTAATAATTTGCATTTTAGACCGTTTGAGGAATACCACAAAGAAACGGAATATATTATAGGCGATCTACTGAAAATACCGAAAGAGAGAGAGCCTGGAAAATTCATACTTGCAAAAGTAGAAGATGAAGGATATACAAAAGAAATTTGCTACGACTGCGCATTTCATCAAAATCATTTTGAACGTATGGAATGTTGTGTAGCGAATAAATGCGTAGCTTATTTCAGAGATACAGAACAAGACGATATATATTACAAACCATTGGCGGAGGTATCAGAATGAAGCAAAAGAAAGTGAGAGATTTTGAGGTGTTCAAAGTAGTACACCCGATCACAGGGAATAAAATCAAAGTTCAAGCAATACCACGGGATACTATTTCATGCAACGGATGTGCCTTCCGAAAGGGAGATTTAGAAAGCATGTGTAAAGCGTATCTATGTATGAGGGAAAGAACGTTAGATTGTTTAGTGTTCAAGGTAGTAAAGGAGAAATTCAAATGAAATGTTACAGAGTTTTAAAAGTTAAAGTATTAATTTAAATGTGTTGACTTATGAACAAGAAAGCCATTGACAGCCTCTTAGAGGCAAAAAGACAGATTGACGATACAATCACCCAACTTATCAGAGAAAACGAAACAGAGGGCAAGGGAATATGGAAGATTACACGAAGTTTGAAAAGTGGCTTATTTACAAGGAATATATATAGGATCCCCGTTTGATGGTAAATACACTCCATTAGATCACAGAGTGAAAATATCATCTTCTGGTAATATATTTGTTACTTCTGACTTGATTAATACGTTTTATGCCTGCAATGGAATTAATAAAATCATGTTGTGATTAGGAATCTTCGGATTCCTTTTCTTATTTATAAACATTTCGTTTTTATCCGCCTTCGGAGAGTTCGAGACTAATGTTTTAATAATCAATATCTTTGCAAAATTGCTTTTTATTCATACTTTTGTACAAACTAATATTTGAATTATGGAGATTTATAATTATTTTCTTTCTTGCGTGCTACTTGTTTCGTTTGTAGCGGCATTTTGTGTTAACTTTGCCCGAAAGACGGGTGTAATTGAACGGATGTCAGTGTTTGGTGATTCTTGGTTATCTAAGGTGTTCCGGTGGTATGGTGATAGATCACTGATTAACGAGCTAATCAACTGCGATTTCTGCCTATCGTTTTGGGCGTGTGTAATTTGTTCGGTGATTGTGTCGATCGGAACGCTGAACCCGGTGTTCATCCTTACACCCATCTTTGCAACACCTATTTGTAGAATTTTAATTTAATGATTATGGAGATTAGAAATTATGTATCAATTATACCACCTTTAGAGATTGTGAGGGCGGTCAAGTTTAACGGTGATGTTCACGAATTATCTCAAATATTGCCAAGTTTTGAACTACTTTCCGCAATGGATGGCGTAATGATGGCACGAATAAACGGCAGCACTTTTCGGGTGTTTGATAACGATTTTATCGTTCTTGGAGAAAAAATTGCTTACTCAGTTGACGAAGAAATGTTTGCCATGTTATACGAGCAGGCAGATAAGGAGGTGACGAATGAACACGATTAAGGTAGGGAGTCACACGGTAACGGTATACGAAGGCATTGACGAAATGCCTATCGTCCGTTATCAGAAGTTTAACCGTCTTATGCTGATTGAGTCGGGAGTCGGTAGCACTATTGAGGAACTCGATACGCATTTGCAACGTGCTATTGTCTATTGCAGGACACAGCCGGAACATACGTATAACGAGCTAATGAATCTAAGGCAGTGTTTCAATATGGCGTCGAATGGCGTATATCCGGGAATGATGGCTTTTGCCGCCTTCGTTAAATCGGTCGATGGCGTGGAATATCCGGTTAACGCATCCGACTCTGATCTAAAGGCGATATTTGACAGTCTCAGCGATGCAACTATTAACGAACTTTCTGAACCGTTTCAGAAGGTCAAAAAAAAAATAGAGGCGGAAGTATCGGTATACTTTCCAAGGATGTCGGACGATCCTCTGATTAAAGAGTATTACGATATTAAACTATCGCTGATAAAAGCAAAGTTAGATAAACTTGTGAACAACGTAGATAACAGTGAGGCGGTGAAGGAAATAGAAGATAAGTTGCTAACCTTCTTCCCGCCTCGAATATTCTACGGTACTGATTCGGTCGAGATAAAGACGGACAAGGAGTTTCAAGAAATGTGCTTGGTTATCACGCAGAATATGCACATAAATGCACGTGAAATGTCGGTGTCTGAGTTTTACACCGCTTTCGAGATGATTAAGAGACAGGCAAAAAGGAGTAAGAACAAATAAATTTAAATCAAATGGCGAACGAAGTAAAGGGAATAAAGTATAGCGATCTTATACAGCCGGACAGCAGTATAAAGGACGCTATTACGCAGTTGGAAGGACTGCAAAAGATATATGACGCTATGTTAAAGCGTATCGAGGAAGGCGCAAAAGGGCTGCAAAAACCTATTTCAGAAGGTGGAGGTGCAACGGAGGAAGGGCGCAAAAAGATAGACGAATACGAAAAGCAAGTGCGATCATTGGCAAGGGCTGAGGTACAATTGAAACTGGCGTTGACCGACACAGCGCAGGAAATTGCAGTGTTGAAGAAGCAGACAGCCGATCAAAACTATCTGAACAAACTGCAAGCGAAGTTAGTTAACAGCATGGCAGGAAGCTATAACGCTTTGTCGGCGCAATACGAGCTAAACAAAATAAAGATGAACAATCTTTCGCAGGCTTATTTGGAGAATACGGAGGCGGGAAAGAAGCTTGTTAAAGAGACTGCGGAGATTTACGCTGCGATGGATAAATACCAAAAGAGCACGGGAAAGCACACGTTAAGCGTGGGTAACTACAAACAGGCGTTCGATGGTTTAGGCTTTTCTATATCACAGGTCGCTCGTGAACTCCCATCATTAGCGATCAGCGCAAATACCTTCTTCCTTGCTATTTCCAATAACATTCCTATGGTTATAGACGAAATACAGAAGTTGCGTGCGGCAAACGAGGCAGCAGCGAAAGCAGGGGAGGCACAGGTAAGTATAACCGGGAAGCTGGTTAAATCTCTGTTCTCGTTTAATACCGTGATGGTGTTGATATTGACCGCCTTTTCTATTTGGGGTAAGGATATAACCAACTGGATAGGTAGCCTATTCACAGGGAAGAAGCGTGTTGAAAATTTAACAGGCAGCCTTAAACATATGGCGGATGCCATGCAAAACGCACGTCTTGAAACTGCAAAGGAAACCGTAAAACTCAATGTTCTGTACAAAACGGCTACAAACAATTCTAAATCGACATCCGAACGCACCAAAGCGGTGAAGGCGTTAAAGAAGGAATATCCGGAGTATTTCAAGAATCTTACCGATGAAGAAATTAAATTAGGGAAAGCGTCTAAAGCATATAAAGAGGCTACAAAAGCCATAACAGAAAATGCGAAAGCGCGCGCAGCGTTAGATAAGATAACGGAACTACAAAAAGAGTTTATTGATTTAGATCAAAAGCGAATAGGGGCGTTAACTAAACAGGTGCAAGCACAGGGGGAGTTAGCTAAAGCCGAAAAGTACACCGCAAAGGTTTCATCTACCATAACGGCAACATCCAATCAAGCAGCGAGCCAGTATTACGCAGCCACCGCAAGCAATGTTAACAAGTTAAAGGATAATATTAAAGAGTATGGAGAAGAAGCGGAAAACCTTGCAAGAAGGCAGACGGTTCTATCTAAATCAATGGAGAATCTAACTAAACTTGTTAACGTAGATTCGCTAACCGGAGGAAAGGGAGATACTGAAGAACAGAAAGAAAAGTACGACTTAACAAAGAAGTACGAAGAAAGCCGTATCGCCCTTATCATTGATGCGAGAGTAAAGGAGGAAAACGAGATAAGAGAGGCGGCAAGAAAGGAGTTGAGCGAGCTAAAGAAAAAGACTACCGAACAGCAGAGAGCAACTCAGATGTACGCTGACACCGTGTACAATATCGAAGCAAAATTGCGTAGAGACTTGGAAAAGATGCGGGAAAGGTGGGCTATTGATGATTTGCAGAAAACACATGACTTGCTTAGCGAACGCTTGAACGCTGTTAGACGTGGGACGGGTGAGGAACTTATCATCCAAACGCAACTACTCGAAAACGAGCGCAAACAGGACGAATTGCGCATTAAGCAGTCAACCGATAGCGAACAGGTAAAGAATGAACGTTTGCTTATCCTGCAAAGATCGTATCAGCTTGCATCTATCCAACTGCAAAAGGACTTCACGGACAATCAAGATAAACGTATTATTGATCGGTCTGTGTTCCGCCTTAATCAGCAACAGCAGGCGGAAAGTGCAGCCTTTAATATCGTGCAACGTTCGGAGAAAGAACAGAGCCGTTTCCGGTTGAAATTAGAGCGTGAAAGGTGGGAGCAAATATTAGAGTTAACAAGGCAGTACGGAGAGCAAATCACGGGATACAACGTAAAGACGGTAGAGGATACTATTAAGGGAATAGACAATGCAATTAAGCGTGATACTTCCGGATGGGATAGCAATCAAGGCGTGTTTGGCAATCTGTTTGATCTCGTTTTCGGAGACGCCTTTAGCGCAAAAGATGGAAAGTCGGGCGCAGAGCGTGCGGAGCAGTTCAAAGACTCTATTTTAGAGGCTTCGGAGTTCGCCATAGAGAACCTAAAGAGTGTTGCACAGGCAAGGGTAGAGGCGGCAGAAGTGGCGGTACAGGCAGCAGAGAAAGAAGTTTCAGCCCGACAAAAGGTTTTGGACGCTGAGATACAAGCGAGGGCGAACGGATACGCCAACAACGTAGCAACCGCACAAAAAGAGCTTGATTTTGCACGCAAGCAACAGGAAAAAGCACTGAGGGATAAGAAGAAGGCGCAAAAGCAGCAAGAACGCATAGATACACTTATGCAGGCAAGTTCTTTGGTAACCGCAACCGCTAACCTATGGAAAGATTTAGGTTTGGCAGCAATTCCGGCTATTGCGTTGATGTGGGGATCATTTGCTTTTGCTAAGATAAAAGCCTCACAGCTATCTAAAGCCTCGCAGGACACGGAGGAATACGGTGACGGTACAGTAGAAATGATCGACTACGGAGGCTCACACGCATCCGGAAACGATGTAGATTTAGGTACGACTAAGGACGGTAAGCGTAGACGGGTAGAACGTGGTGAATATTTCGCAGTAGTGAACAAACGTTCATCTCAGAAGTATAAGAAACTCGTTCCGGACTTGATTAATTCGCTAAATAAGGGTACTTTTGAACAGAAATACTTAAACGCCTATTCCGGTAGTGATGAAGTAACGAATATAATGCAAGGTTCAACGGTTGATCTGTCTAAGGTCGAAAAAGATCTGAAATCAATCAAAGAACAAGGTCGTGTTAAGTACATCACGGGTGCGGACGGTACGATAATTGAGGTAAGGGGAAATATTAAACGAATAATTAAATCATAATGAACGTTAAAGATTTGCGGTTTAAATTGGGGGGTGTAGAAATACATCCCCACTACTCAGAGCTAAAACGGAAGTTTGGCAAAGAGAATCAACAGGAGTTTTTCAGAGAGTCGATAGAGGGGAGTTTAACACTGATAGGGGCGGACTACCTTCTTGTTAAAAATGCGAGTATTGAGGATATTTTGTACTTGCAGATAGAGCAGAAGGATAAAGGGCAGCTATCAACGCAGTATCAAGTAATATTTGAGGGCTATTTCAGTAAGACAGATTGTGAGATAGACAGCGATAACCGGACGTGCAAAGTCAAGATAAGCCCACGAGATGAATATACCGATATAATGAAGGGTATTGAGAACAAATACGATCTTATTAAGCTTGCACCTGCTTTGTCGCAAATAGGAGTCTCAAAGCGTCCGATTGTGCAAGTTTACATTGCGGGTGCATCTACAATATCGAACTACCTTGCAGGAACTCACTACGAAACTGAGGTTTTCAACGTTGTAACGGATAACAAGGAGTTAACGGATAAGAATTTCTTTGCCTTCTTCGCTGCATACAACGAAATAGAAGTAAAGGCAGTGCCTTATCAGTTTTTTAACGGGAAGTACTACGGAACGAATGGAACGTACACTAAATTGGATGGTAATTTCTCAATAAAATGGACTCCAAGCGAAGGTTTAAACATTGGTTTCCTTCACTTGGAAAATAAGGAGGGAACTATATTGTACCGATCCGATAAGATCAATTGGAGCGATAAGAACTACTACTACATAGACGTTTCTGAAATAACTTTCACAAGAATAGTAGATGATCCGACACTTCCTCAAAAGTTTGGCGGAAACTCTGTTCTTTTGCAAAAGCTATTTCAAAGAATGTTGCTTAACCTTCCGGAGTTAGACGGTAAACCTACTGGGAAACTATCATCTGAGGACGTTTACCCTACCAATAGCAACTACATGTATGCCTCACCATTAAAGGGGAACTACTTTTATACGTCTACGAAGGTTCAGAACGAGCCTACAGAGTATGGTGTAAATGATGAAGGCAAGTATTTTACCGATAACTTCGTTCCGGCTGTTGCGGGTACTGGAAAGCTGTATCCAGTATGCCGTTCACGATGGGGTAATATGTCGATTTGGTTCGAGTTTGATTTGTCCTATGCACCATTGGAGGAAAGAGCGAGAAAGGAGTATGTTTTAAGGGACTCATTCGCTATACAAGACGCTATTAGGGCGCTTATTAAGCAAATTGACCCCACTTTGACGCACGAAGCTACGGAGGAATACAGTAAGTTTTTGTATGCCGCCAATAACCCTATTTCCGGTGCACCTTTTAAGGTGTTCATCACACAGAAAAGCAACATCCTAAAGGGCGAGTATGATCGTCCGGCAAAGAAGGCGGAAACAACCCTCAGCGATATAATGAAGATGTTGCGTGACACGATGAAACTATATTGGTTTATAGATGGCGATAAGTTTCGGATAGAACATATTTCCTATTTTATGAATGGCGGAAGTTATACCGGTAGCGGAACGGTCGGCATAGACTTAACAAAGCTTAGATATGCAAAATCGGGTCAGTTAATGACGTGGAAAACTAACACGGTCAAATATGATAAAACCGATCTGCCTTCACGGTTTGAATTTTCTTGGATGGACGATACAACAAATACGTTTGCGGGTTTCCCTATTGATGTGAAATCAAACTACGTGCAAGAGGGAAAGAAGGAAGAAATAAGGGTGTCTAACTTTTCGTCCGATGTAGATTATATGCTACTATCACCGGGTGACTTTTCACAGGATGGTTTTGCGTTGTTGGGGGCTACACAGGTGGGCGGAAAATGGAAACTTCCGTTCGTTACATTCAATTTGGTAGACAAGAACAATAAGAAATACACCGTAAACCCCCAAAACGGCTACATGTCGTTCTTGCACCTCGTTAAATACTACATGCACGATATGCCAGCCTCAGAGATTGAACACGGAGGCGATCAGACGATAAGAGTGAGAGGAATAAAGCGGAGTATGACGCAAGATTTATCTTTCACATACGACACCACACCAAACCCCGTGCAACTGATAACAACGGATATAGGCAACGGGAAACCGATAACTATGACTGAGGATCTAACAACTCGCCAAATAACCGTATCTTTATCTTACACCCCCTTATGATAGGGGGTGTTTTCTTTTAAATTGCTATCTTTGTCCCTATAATCAATTTTTTAATCAAAATGGAAGTACATAACAACTTTAGTCCGTTGGCATTTAGAAAGAAGGAATCTAAAGCCACATACGAAAAATGGTACGCTTTCGGGAAGAACTACGCTATTCCTGCAAGCGCAAACACGCTAACTCCTTTCCAGTTTACAGAGTTGAACATACCAGTCTTTGATCCCAATACGATTGAGGTTGAAGTAATCAACGAAGAGACGGGAGAGGCGAAAAAATCGGGTGTATATGTTAGCTTTGATGTAATGCCCGAACATGGCGGTGTATTGTACGTGTCACCCGGCAAGAACTCGTTTAGGGAGGCTTTGCCGCAGGGGACGTATAGAGCACGTTTTTCAATCGGTGATCAAGTATATATTTCGACTCCTTTTTGCGTTATACCCGGCATAGAAACGAGTAGCAAATATCTGTTGATTGAGTATTGGAACGATGAAAAGATCGCCTATCCGGGTGGCTTCATTACAACGGGTGCGAACAATGACTTCCGGTATCAGATGTATGTTCCTGCAACTATCTGCAAACCGAAATATGAGTTTGAAGAAGAACTAACCAAACGCGCCGGATACAAGTTCTTAGAACTGCAAACGTCTACGAAGGTGTACGCCTTTACATTTGTTGCGCCTGAGTTTATTTGTGACGCTATGCGACTGATCCGCCTATCTGACTATATCCGAATTTCGCACGATGGCGAATATTACAACGCCCTCAACTTCGAGTTTGATGTTGATTGGCAGGAACAATTATATTTGGCTGCTGTTGACTGCCAGTTTGAGACGGACTCAATCATACAAAAACTCCCTTCTTTCAACAGACGAGATAAAGCGTCTTTTTATAATGCCCTATTAGCGAACATTGATACACCTATAATGTTCTCTCCCGATACCGTAGGGCTGTATTACAAAGAGTATCGGGAAACAGAGCCAGTAGTCAAGGGTAAATTGATACGGGAGTTATCCCCTATTGACTTGATAGATGAAAATACAACTATTGCCGTTGATTTGGGTACAGGTGAGGCGAGAAAGTTTAACTTATATCGAATGTTGCAGGACTACATTTCTAAAACCCATGAAGATGCAACAGACTTTTTGTTACACCTTCGTGGAGGCGCAACGTTCGGTGAGGGCATAACTGGTTCTGCCGCTTCTATCAACGCAGTAGGAGATGCGGAGGTTCAAGGGCTAAACGCACGTGTAACCAAAGTTAAATCGCTTGATTCGGAAGATTATGTAACTGTTAATAAAACAGCATTCACCGTAAACAAACAAGGTGATACGGCTTTAAATGCGCTTAATGCGAGGGGAGATTCCCACTTGCAGCAAGATGTGTATACCGGAAACAATACCGGAAAGATCACCAAAGAAGGACAATTGCAGTACCTATCAGCCGTTATACAGGAGTTTATCACATCACCCACCTTTGTTCCCGGTTTTTTGGGTGAGGGCTTTAAAATATGGGTAGAGAATGGCAATTGGCATATAGAATGTGACAATTTGACAGTAAGACAGACTATGAATATATTTGAACTACTTATCCAAAAGATAAGGAGCGTTAACGGTGCATTGGTCGTGTCTCAGTCGAACGGTAAATTGTCGGAAGTTAAAGAAGTTGGAGAGCAATATAAGTTAACCACTGGTGAAGAATTTCCCACTTTCCAAGAGGGCGATTTGGTGCGGTGTCAGACGTTTGCAGGTTATCAAGGTGCGGGGCTGACTTTTGACTTTACTCAGTTTGCTAAGTACGACTATTCAGGTAGTGATTTTGATAGCAGTTTGATTGATGTTACGCCCGACTCTATTAGCTTTAACTTGAATGATACTGGCAATTCCGGTTTTGCATTCTATAAATTTTCAGAGTCGAGCCCAACCCCAATTGAAATACCTTCCTTTACCTTGACTTTAGAGGGTGGTTATCCCGGTATGATGGCTTTTGCTGCCGGACTTGATTCAAATGACAGTCCGGTAGAGGGTGTAGGCGTATTGTTGCAAAACGGTGATAATGTCATTCCGGCTATTAAATCAGAACAAGGCATACACAACTTTGCTATAACAATAACTGGTGATTCAGGTCACGGTAATGGTAAGGTTACAGTAAAGCAAAAGAAAGCGGCAGGAAGCACACCAAACAATAGCTTAGTTAAATTCTATTGGGTTGAAGTTAAAGCGGTTGACGGGGTTTCTTTCTTTGTAGATAAAGCAGAGTTCAACGGTGTTGTTCCGGCTGTCGGTGATGAAGTCGTTCAGATGGGAAATACGAAGAACCCCGAACGGCAGGCGTTAATTTATATCACAGCGCAGGAAAGCGGACACCCGTACATAGAGATATTGAACGGAGTTAAAACAAAATCGTTGTCCGGTACGAATAGAACACGTCTTGGCGATTTAAGCAACATACAGGACTCTGCATTTCCGGAGGGACAACAGCCATCCGGTAGCGGCTTGTATTGCGATAACGCTTTTCTTCGTGGTATATTCTTGCTGAGAAACGGCAAGTCAGTTGAGGATGAAGTAAACCAAGCGAAGCAAGATGCAGCCAACGCAGCAACAGAGGCGGAGAGAGCACAACAGACGGCGCAGGAGGCGAAAGATCGGCTTAATAAATGGGCTGACGATGGTTTTATATCTCCTACTGAAAAGCCCGCTTTGATTGATGAAGGAAAGCGCATACAGGCAGAGTTTTTGCAGATAAAAAATAACGCTGACAAATACGGTGTATCCGTTACTGAATATACCAAGGCTTATGAAGATTATTTAAATGAACTTAGATACCATTCCGCCCAACAGCCGGAAGATATTGCAGTGCGTCCGGAACTGGCACAGAGTCAGACGATCTACTACGATAGGCGTAACGTAGCGTTGAACGCTATTGCGAACGCTGCAAAGAGCTACGTAGATGAAGCTGACAAGAAGCTAAAGGAATACTTAGATACTGAGATAACTGCTATTCCCGGTAAGATTGAACTTGCTGTACGGAGTTTGAAGGTGTCTACTGGTAACTTGTTGAAAAAGTCTAATATAGTTCAAGAGCAATTAAACTATCAGTTCGGAGGGTATTCTTATAATGTTTTCCCTATATTAGGAAAAGATTATACACTTACATTATGCTACACACTTGGAGCAAATAACACAGAAATACAAGTATATTCTGATAACGGATATAACTATATACAAAGATTTACTACTAAAGGAAATGCGGTCATTGAATCAAAAAAAGTAACCTTTACTGCTTTCAATGATAGAAACGGAATGCGTTTTTATCAAATACCAAATGGTACATATGGTTCTAAAGTACACTGGGCGGTTTTAAGCGAGGGAAACGTAGGTACTACAAACTGGTTGCCATCTACAAATGAAGAATTTGTAGGTGGTCAAAACCTTGTATTAAATTCCGGAATATGTATTAGTTCTTACGCAATGTTTGGTATGTCTAAATCGTATTACGAGCTGAGAGGGAAAACCGTTTGTATTTCATTTGATTATGAATATAGTAATCTTGTATTAGGAGGTAACAATCGTTTCGGACTTGAAACGGAAGTGCCAACGGGAGGCGGAACGGCTTATTTCGGTGCGTGGATTTATTTAGATTCAACTTCCCCGACATCGGGAAGCGGTAGAAGAACGTATGTTTATAACCTTAGTGATGATATTGAAGATAACGGATTGAAACACATTCAAGCGCATGTACAAGTTGGTGAGGGAACTGTTGTTAAAATGTGTAATTTTCAAGTAGAGATAGGATATACTCCAACTGAATGGAAGCCCGCACCTGAAGATACGTTAAACGAGTCCATTAAATATACCGATACTCAAATTTTGGCGGTTGATGGCAAGATCGAATTAACGGTAAAGACTAAGGTAGAAAACCTTGGAATAGGAGCAAATAACCTTTTCAGTTATACAAGTTCTGATCTTAATAATTTAGGTGATAGCTATGTTGCGGTAGAAAAGATTAACGATATTCACGGTTTTAAGGTAACAGGTGAGAACCATGGTATAAATACTGTTAGAATACCAAATATAATACCTCCTATTCCGGGTAAATATACTGTATCCGGATGGATAAAAGGCTCTCAAAGCACAACGCCTGGTATAACTATTGATGTTTGTGATTCCGATTCTTACCGTGTTTTAGCCACACCCGACAACAATTGGAGTTATTTCAAGCATACATTTGACGTTTCAAAAAATACAGAAGATCAAAAGGATATATACAATTTTGTCGATTTGGGTGATATTAGTTGGGCTTATATATGGGTTAAAGATTTCAAAGTTGAATCGGGAGAGATTGCTACTGCATGGAGTCCAAATATACAAGACGGTGTTTATAAAGGGGCTGAGTATACTAACCAACAAATAAGCATTGTTGAGGGTAAAATAACATCTTCCGTAGAGAAAGTTAACGAAGTTGACGGCAAAGTAACTGGTCTTGCGTCACGGGTAACTCAGACAGAAAGTAGTATTAATTCTGTGGTAGGTGACATTAACATATTGAATAATACCACCGAAAGGAAGATAACAAAACAAATAGACTTAACAGGGTGGGATAACAATAAATTCTATCCGTTAGTTATCGGACTTAACGTGAATTATAAGAACAAAATAACGATAGATCGTCCTTTAAATGGTGCTTACGGTACTCCTTCATACGGTACGCATGAAGGTGGTTTTTCTATGGGATTAACATTTGAAATGTCCGGTAGTGGCTGGGGTGCTTCCGCTGTGGTTACGAATATATTTGATTATTATAAGGCATGGACTGCCGCAGGTGCAAAAATCGTGGTAGATTTAGGTCAGATTACTGAATGTTCTGCATGTGTTCTGGGTATTCGAGGTGGGTCTAAGTATGATGTAACGTTACAAAATGCAACTGACCCTAATAGAATTAATGTGTTTAATAATGATTACACTGGCCCATTCGGACAAGTGTTCCCGGTTCGCACAGATGGTACTGAACCCGTCCGCACATACGGATACTATACCGAAATAAAGCAGACGCAGGAAAGCATAGCTTTAACTGCAAACAAAGTGGATGATCAAGGTAGGCGATTAAGTGCGGCTGAGTTAACTCTAAGTTCAGACCACGCAAAATTAAGCGTAGTAGAACAAACGGCAAATTCCGCCAATTCATTAGCAGGCACAGCCAATAACAAAGCCGACATAGTAGACGGTCGTGTCACCGCCACTCAAAACGGCTTAGTCGAAACCGGAATCAACATCACGTCCCGCAAAATCGTGCTAAAGTCTGATAACGTCCTTTTCCAAAACAACGCAGGACAGCAGACAGCGGCACTTAATGCGAACGGAAAACTTACTGCAAACTCAATCGAGGTTGGAGAAGTTGTTGCCGGAGGTTTTGCGGCTCAGAGAATCACTACCGGAAACTTGACTGTAACGGATGGGGCGGTTATCGGTGGTATGACTATCACAGGGGGAGTGCTGACCGGGAAGAACATCAATATACAAGATGGTGCAAAGATCGGTAACTTCACCATTGTATCGGGTATATTTTCCGCCCAAAATACGCCCGCAGGCATACAAATGACTCTATCGAATAATTCCGCTACTTTTGACAGTAGCGGAGTACGTGTAGAACATAATTCGGGTGGTTATGCGTTGACTACTACGGGTAACGGAAGAGTATTCCTAACAGGGTCAAATTTTTGGGTTCAGTGCAAGGATGTTGATTTTATGGGTGTTCAAACTTGGAAAGCTCCCGGAGTATTTTACGCATGTACAATATTGGGTAGTGGTGCTATCGGTGCAACATGGGGAAACCCCGACTTTCATATAACGAGGGTGGTTTTAAACTCAACCGGAAGATATACTGTGTATACAAGTGGGGGGCAAGTTGGGAATTACTTTGTTATGGTGCAAGGTTATGATCCATCACTTTGGTTAAGTACTACCGTAGAGCCTTATTCAGCCGGACAATTTACATACAAAGTATTTGATGTGAATACTGGGTTGAAAAACGCATCTGTTATCATATATTTTTGCGGTATGGTTAGTTAGTTTAATAGTTAACATTTGCGGTAAGTTGGTTTATACCTTCTTACCGCTTACCTTTGTACCAAACATTAATCAATTAATATACAAATCATGGAAAAGAAAAGTTTAGATTTTGATTTAAATTCAGTAGTTTACACGAAAGAGACAAAAGTGATGGACTACCATTTTGAGACAGAAAACGGTAAGTACGTAGGTCAATTAACCACGGTATCGACAGAGCCGGATAAGTACAACATTACTCACTGTACGGCTGATGTGTCAGAGAAACAAATGGTAGAAATGCCTGGAACTTCCGGTAGTCCAATTCTGCAAGAACAATACGTTCCGGTCGGATCGCTTGCCATCCGTGACGGTCGCTTTGAGGCAAACCAGTTTCCTCTATCTACTAAAACATCCGTCTATGTGAACGACTTTCAAAACTTCATCTTTGCGTTAACCGCACCTAAAACAGTAGAATAATGAATGTCACACAAGAACAGTTAAGGTTAATGCTTGTATCGGTGATAAGTCCGATACTTGCGTTTCTTACCCCTACGAGCGGTTTTATAACCGCACTTGTATTCATGTTCGGCTTTAACATTGTTTGCGGTCTGCGTGCCGATGGGGTTAATTTGTCGGTGAATGGCGTGCGTAGGTTTTCTATGCTAAAATTCATCTCAGCCGTGCAGGAGCTTATTTTGTACATCCTTGTGATAGCCGTTATCTTTTCGTCTGTGGCAAAGATGGGAGATCATGATGAAGCTATTTTATCGGCAAAGACAGTTACATACGTCTTTATGTACGTATACCTATCGAACGGTTTTAAGAATCTTTGCATAAGTTACCCGGATAACAAATCTTTCCGACTGATATACTACATTGTCAGGTTCGAGTTTAAGAGGCTGATGGGAGAACGTGCCTCAAAGATAGTCGAGGAACACGAAGAAAAGATTGAGATTGAAACTAAGTAATTAACACGGGAGGTTTAACGCCTCCCTTTAAACTTTATCAAAATGAAATATTTCACATTGAAAGAGCTGACACGCTCAGCAACGGCAGAGGCGAAAGGTATTGATAACACGCCTACGCCGGAAGTTGAAAAGAACTTAAAGTTATTGGTAGATAATGTACTTGATAAATTACGTGAGATTTACGGCAAGCCGATCACGGTTAATTCGGGTTATCGGTGTCCGGAGTTAAACAAAGCCGTCGGAGGATCTAAAACATCCGATCACGTTAAAGGTTTTGCGGCTGATATTACCGGAGGCAGCAAGGAAGAGAACGAACGCCTTTTCAATATCATTAAGCACAATTTCCATTTCAAACAATTAATAAACGAGAGAGATTTTTCATGGGTGCATGTCTCCTACGATCCCTCTAATCTCAAAAACCAAATACTAAAACTATGAAACGACAATTATTTGCGTTTTTAGCGACTTTTGTGCTTTGCCTTGGCATTGTGTCACTATTACTGATAAACGCTGATTTACGGAAGAAAAAGGCTATTGCAGAAAGAAATGTTAGCGTCCTCACAACTCAGAACGTTGCGTACCGGACGAAAAGCGGTCAAAGTGCCATGAAAGTAGAGGAATTGAATCTGACTTTAAAGCAGTACCGGAACACTATACAAGGGAAGGATAACACTATAAAAGAGCTAAAGCAATCTATTAATGACTTGAAAAGTCACACAAGCGTTCAAACATCAACTGAGACGCATTTTAGCACGGCTGCACGGGATAGTATTGTTATTCGTGATAGTTTGGTTATCGACACAATGAAATGCGTAAATATGCGCTCTAAATGGCTTGATATATCCGGCTGCATAGATGGCAACGGCACTTTTGCCGGAACAACCGTTACCCGTGATAGCTTGGAGATACTTAATATAGAACATAGAAAGCGGTTTTTGTGGTTTCGACTAAAGAAGGTGAAGTATAGGGAGTTTATCGTAACGAGCAAAAACCCACATACAGAGATAACAGGTTTTAACGTAACTACGATCATAAAGTGATAATTCCATGTTAAAAAGGTTAATGCACGTTAAAGTATTTGCCACTGAGGAATATATCCGTATATTTGCAGCGTAGAAGTTATTACTAACGTCATTAACAGCGGTTATTGATTTTCATAGAATTATGTTTGTAGAAGATTTGTATCACATTTTATCTTAAACTGTCGGTATGCGAATATAGACAGTTTTTAATTAGAACATTTTCACTAACTATATATATTGGGTTTTGTCATAATTACATTTTTCCCCCTCCGCTTGTGAAAGTAGAGGGGTTTTTTATTACCTTATCCGAACACGCATAAAAAGTTAAATCAGTGTTAAATATTAAACTTATGCTTTGATATTTAAAATATCTCCTTAACTTTGCAACATCAAAAGGAAACGAATTACTAACAATAAAACTTAGAATTATGGAAGAAAAGGAATTTATTTATTGCTTGACAGGAGAGATTAACGTATTAGGCACTGTCAAGGCTAAGACAATAAAAAGTGCTATGAAACTTGTGGCGGCTATTCAGAGAACGAGAATATTGAATGATCCGGAAAGAAAAACAATCTTTTGGAGTGTTTCACGTGCTGATCGTCCGTTTAAGTTAGGTAATATTGTGTATACAATATGCTATCCCGATGGGTCTATTCGTTCACATGTATGCTAACAATAAAAATTTAGAGTTATGGAATTAGTAAAATTCAGAGAGGCAAAGAGGATAATGGAAGAAAAGGCTTTTTTGCAAAAAACGCTTGAAAGGTTTCAGTCCGGCTATCTTAGTAGAACAGATTTATATTTCAGTTCGGGAAGTAGCGTAACATTTTCGGAAGGGGATGGCGAATTTTATGAAGGTTTGTGCAAATACTTGGAAAAGTCTATAAGAGAATCTATTGAAAATCGTATTGGCTATCTTGAATCTAAATTTGATAAACTATGATACGATCATTTAGTAAGTCGGGTTCAACATCTATGCTGACAGATAAGGAAAAAGCGTTTAACCGCTACTGCCTAACTAACAAGGAAGTTTCATATAACTTAATGCGTATAGAAATGGCAGTTGTTCAAATGTCGTATTACGGCAACCGTTCATCAGATGTCACGCTAACAACCGATAGTTCTGAGGTTTTGGATGCAATTTATACAGTCCTAACAAATGAAGGGTTTAAATACTCTTTCAATTTACCTAATAAAGTATTAACCATAAGTATTTTTTAATTTAAAATTTAATCAAAATGAAAGAAGAAGTAAAATTGTTCAGAGCGTTAATCATTGTTTTTGTGTTACTTGTGTTCACCTTCGTGTTAACTTCGTGCGGTGATGATAGTGACAATGTGTATCAAACAGAATATTCTATTGATGTTCCGGCATGGCAGACGGTTTATGTTAATGGTGAGGTTATAACGTCTATATCTCCATATGTTTGGGAACATGTGGACTTATCAGACAAATGTGTTAGAGTATTCTCAGCAGGGCATGTTAGTTATCACAAGGTTACAAAGGTGTCACACGATGATTTAGGCTTTACCGTTTATTCAATAGAAAGTAGCAATAGCGAAAGGTTTGCATACAATAAGAATAAAGGTATATTGCAATATTGGTGCACAAGAAATGGCATTGAAACCGTTGTTGTTTATCGTGAATTAAAGTAAGTTTCATTTTACCCTCACCCGGTGGCGGTTAACCGGGTTATTAAGTATGAAAGTAAATGTTCTATTAGAAGAGAAAAAGATTCCATGTTTCGAAGCTAAATACGGTTTAGATGTATATAACGATAAAGGACAAAGATATACTATCGAGTTCGATAGAATGGGAAATTTAGTAGTTAGTAGCCCAAAAGGTGCGTTATTAGTAAAACCCGAATGTAACAACAAAATATCAATTAGAATTGAATGATATGAAAGAGATAAACGAAACTCAATTACAGCTATCGACTGAGGGAAAAAGACTTCCCGATATGATAAAGCAGGCTTTTGCGCTTGCTGAGTTTATGAATAGCCATAATATAAAGTTTGAAAGTATATCAATATAGACGGTAGCCCAATTGGGCTACCTTTTTGTTTTGTTTGCAATTGTTAATCTATTGTTAAAGCTCAAAGTTTAACTTAAACTTTCAAATAATGTGATTATATTTGCAGTGTCGAAAGAAACAAAGTAGTAACAATTAAAAATTAGAATTATGAAGAAAATTAAATGAGTTAAATGCGGCTGTGTGATTAATACAGATGTCGGATACTATGCTGCTTTTGATGGTGGCTTTTGCGGGAAGTGTTGGAGTAAACAATCAGAGAGATTTAAGAGTGAACAGTTGGTGAAAGCACTCGAAAAGAGATTCAAAGGTAATATTAACAATAATTTATTTTAAAATGGAACAGTATTTAGACTTACTAAAAGAGACTTTAACCTATGGTGAAAAGAGATCAGACCGAACAGGAACTGGAACTATCAGTTTATTCGGTTTACAACGATCTTATGATTTGCGTGACGGTTTCCCGCTTGTCACAACTAAGAAGGTATTCACGAAGGGAATTATATATGAGCTTCTTTGGATGTTAAAAGGAGACACCAATATAAAATACCTAAATGAAAATGGCGTTCATATTTGGGACGAATGGGCAAAGCCTTCCGGTGATCTTGGACGTATATACGGTAAACAATGGCGTGACTGGCGTATAAATAGCAAGTTAAGAGTAGATCAAATTGATTCAGTTATAGATATGATTAAGTTCAACCCGAAGTCAAGAAGGCTAATTGTTAGTGCTTGGAATGTTGGAGAAATACACATGATGGCACTTCCTCCGTGTCACTGCTTTTTTCAGTTCTATGTGTCTGAGTCCGGTTATTTGGACTTGAAACTGTACCAAAGAAGCGCAGACCTATTTTTAGGCGTTCCTTTCAATATTGCGTCTTATTCTATCTTGTTGTCTATGGTAGCTCAGGTTTGCGGTTTAAAGCCTCGCAGATTCATTCATACGATCGGGGACGGACATATATATTTGAATCACGTTGAACAGGTGAAAGAACAATTGAGTAGAAAGCCGTTCGCACGTCCAAAATTGGAGCTAAACCCGAATGTTCGTAATATATTCGATTTTAAGTATGAAGATATTAAGATAGTAAATTATAACTGCCATCCGGCTATAAAGGGAGAGGTTGCGGTATGAATGAAAAAGAAATTTACAGGTTTATAGCCTATAATAAATTGGTAGATTTTGAAAGATACCTTCACATGGAATCTGTATATTATCTGAATAACTTGCTAAAGAAAACCGTTCATTCGTATTTGAGAGGTTGTATATTGAACGCTATAAATAATAAATTAGCGGGATTATAATTTAAAAGGGATGTGCAACGCTTTGCCATCCCTTTTTAGTTTCTATATATCACATACCGAAACTATCGTTGCTCTATGAAACAAATCTAACAATATGTAGTAACAAGTATGAAAGTGATACAAAGGTAGGCTTTTGATTCTATCCAATAGTTAAAACGATTCGTTTTACATTTCATTAACAATAAAATTAAAGAATTTCTTTGTGTATTTAAAGTTTATCCTTAACTTTGCAACATAAAAAAAGAAGTAGTAACATTAAAAACGAATAATATGCAGATTAAAAAAGATCGAATTTACAAATTGCTTGTGCATGTTTGCAAAAATGAAGGTTTCACATTCTCGTATGAAAGACTTGTTTTATCTCTTAATAAGTACATTGATGAAGACGAAGAAGATTCAGTATTCGGATGTACAATATCTGATATTGATATTTCAATAGCTAAACATATATCAGTTGATATTTGCGGAACGCTTGCATTAAGCAATATTATTTGCCAATTAACTTGCATCGGTGCGGGAGATTGCCCGAATTGCGGAGGTTTACTAAGATTGATAGAATCTTATCCCAAATTTAGCAAACAGTATTGCGATCGTGATTGTGAGCCGGAGAGAGAGGAAGAAAATGTATACGAATGTTTAACATGTGGAAAGGAGGTTGTTTTATGAATATTGAAAACACAATGATCCGTATCAATGATGCGATTATAAGCGCACGTATGAACGGCAAAAAGATTACGAAAAAGGATATTGCGGCTTTGCTGTGGAAGGACTCAAAGCAAAGAACGCAGGCGGTAAACATGTCTGCCTTGTGTAATCACAAAACCCAAACTATAAAAATAGAGTGGGTGAAAGAGATATGCGAGGCTACCGGAGTCGATGCGAATTTCTTGTTTAATATTAACCCTAAAAAATAAAAGTTATGATTAAAAATTTGCCTAACATTCAAAACGAAATGAATGTTCAAAAGTCGAGATTTAACAAGTTTGGCGGATACAAATACCGTTCGTGTGAGGATATTTTGCAAGAAGCGAAAAGGGTGTGCGAAAAATACGGATGTTATGTTATGGTGACTGACTCTATCGAATTTATCGAAGGGCGTTTTTACGTGAAGGCAACCGCAAAAATTGTTGAGGTTGAAACCGGGTCTATTGAAACATGTTCTGCTTTTGCACGTGAAGAAGATAGCAAAAAGGGGATGGACTTAGCACAATTAACCGGGGCGACTTCCAGTTATGCACGAAAATACGCCTTATGTGGGCTTTTTGCGATAGACGATAGCATAGATAGTGATTCAACGAACGGAGAGCCGGAAGCGAAAGAAAAACGGCTAAAGACAGCCTCAAAACAAGCTACCAACCAAAGTAATACTGGAAGCAACTCAAATTATTTGGGTGTGCTTCTTGAAGAAATAAAAAAGGCAACAACTTATAAACATTTGGGCGATATTCACAAGAATAACGCTAATTACCATCAAAATAGTGAGTTCATGAACGCTTTAGTTGTCCGTAAGGCGGAACTTGAAAAGGCGGAAGCGGAAGCAAAGAAAGTATAAATAATTCGGGGGATGCGTTCCCCCAATAAAAATAAAAGCAATATGAAAGAACTAACATTACTCCCCAAATTGGTTAATGCTGATGTAACGTATATCAGTGAAACACATGAATATTTTTCAAGCGATTTTAGAAAGCTGAGAGGGATAACGGGTTTTATCAATGATCAATTATTTCCCGGCAAACTTGACAATATACCGGATAATATTTTGAGATCGGCAACTGAGAGAGGGAAAGCGGTTCATGATGAAGTTGAGAGGATCGACAAAGAAGGTATTGAACCGGAAACGGTCTACGGAGAGAACTATTTGAATTTAAAAGCCGGAAGCGGTTTAATTCATATCGCATCTGAGTATATTCTAACTGATAACGAGTTTATCGCATCACCGACAGATAAAGTGTATTTGGGTGGCTCTGATAAATCAGTCGTTTTAGGTGACATTAAAACTACCTACAAACTTGATTTGCTTTATTTGTCTTGGCAGCTATCAATATACGCCTATCTTTTCGAGAGACAAAACCCAAATTTGAAAGTAGAGGGACTTATCGCAATTTGGCTGAGAGGTGACAAGGATAATGACGGCATTTTCTCCGTTGAACGCATACCTGACAGCGAAATAGAATTGTTCCTTAATTGCTGTAAGAATGGCGTTCGATATGCAGATAATGCAAGTAAAGACAGCTACATAGCAAAATTGGAGTCACTGCCCGCAAAAGTTGCGCATATCGAAGAAGGCGTTTATGAACTTCTTGAAATGCAAAAAAAGATAGACGAGCATTTAGGCAAGTTTAAAGAACAGTTGTTAGGTCTGATGTCTGAGGCGAAAGCCGACAATATAAAAGGTGAGCTTATTTCAGTCACAAGAAAGAAAGCGTATAGCCGTGAATCACTTGATTCTAAAGCACTGAAAGAGCAATACCCCGAAATATACGATCAGTTCGTTAAAACATCAAATGTCAAAGAATCAATTCAATTAAAAGCGTTATAATTATGGTTATAAATGAAAATTTAGCAAAAGAGATCGGTTTAGATAATTCAGTAGTATATTCAGTTATGGCTCTTATACTTTGTACTGATACATATAAGGATAAGTTTAAGGGGTGTAGGGTAAAGAAAGAACCTAATACCGTTTTTATTACGATTTCTAAACTTAGAGAATTGATTCCTTTTATGTCTAAGAGCAAGTTATATAATTCTGTAAACAGATTATTAAAACTTGGATATATAAAAGAGGCTAATTATAGACTACCCGGTACTAATACAACTAAATGTTATACGATCGGAAAAATTAAAACAATAAAGATATGAAACAGTTTCATGAAGAAAACCCACCGATTGAGGAAGATTTTAACCCGTGGGATGAAAAAGAAATGTTAGTATAATTTTAATAAAACTAAATAGAAAATTATGAAATACATGGGAAGTAAGTCAAGGATCGCTAAAAGCATACTACCTATAATTCTAAAGGATAGAAAAGAAGGACAATATTACGTAGAACCCTTTTGTGGCGGATGTAATATTATTGATAAGGTAGTAGGAAATCGCATTGCCAATGATAGTAATACATATTTAATACGAATGTGGGAAGCATTAACAAGCGGTTGGAATCCTCCTTTGATAATAGAAAGAAACCAATACAATGATGTTCGTGATTGTTATAATCGCAAAACAGACAATTATCCAATGAATTATATTGGATGGGTTGGATTTGTTGGAAGTTATAACGGTCGTTTCTTTGACGGTGGATATAGCGGGCATCGTGTTAAAATAAAAACAGGATTTAGAGATTATATATCTCTAGCAATTAGAAACATTCTATGTCAAGTAGACCGATTAAAAGGGGTTTGTTTCTTAAATAAAGATTATAAGGACTTGGTGTTACCATCTTGCTGTATTATATATTGTGATCCGCCTTATGAAGGAGTAAAGAAATACGCCTATTCGATAAATAATACAGAGTTTTGGCAATGGTGTAGGGATAAGATAGCAGAAGGGCATAAGGTCTTTGTTTCAGAATACAATGCGCCCGATGATTTTGTCTGCATTTGGCAACAAGGCGTAAAAACGACAATTAATCACTCTATAACTAAAAATGCAGTTGAAAGGCTGTTTGTACATAAATCGCAGTTATAATTTAAAGCTATGGAAAAATGAAGAAAATTAAAGAATCAGAATTAAATATCCTATTAGAAGAAGGTGAACTTTGTGATTATTGTCCGAATGTTAGAGGCGAAATATCTAAAGGGCTTTATGATTTATGTGAAGGATGCTATTGCGAACAGGCAAAGGATAATTATGTACTTGAAAACGATTTATATTATGAAGAATAGACTTATGAAAAGGATTATTGGTTATTCGCATTATGTGGATAAACTTGTATATGCAACGGTAGACGGGGGAAGAAGGAAAATAATGAAATTAAAGCCAAGGAAAAAGAAGTTTTATACTTCCCTCGAATATTACAGGGCTATACAAAAGATGTTTGAAGGATGATAACAATATCTGAAAGTTTTGCGAACGATATCGGTTTAAATACAACCCGATGTTACCAACTTGTTAATGTGTCACAACATTTCGAGTAACCTATAATACACCCACCAACGTTTTTTAGTTGTGTGGGTGTTTTTTGTACAGCACTATTCTGTGCAGTCTGTCTATACCTAATTATCAGATATTTGCAAAACAAAGAATGTTAAATCATAAAAAATAGATGTTCTTCCATTGCAGTATATAATAATAAACGCTATATTTGCAGAGTAAAATTTAAAACAGTATGTATATGAAAGTAGAAAACTTAGTTAAGATTAAGAGTTATGCCGATTTAAAGGGAGTTACAGTACCTTGGATATGGAGGCTTATTAAGAGGGGAAAATTAGAGTATATTCAAATTGATGGTGCATGCTTCATTGAGTTAACGGATGAAGAACTGAAAAAGTATGCGGAGTACAAAGAACGGATAAGTTCATTTTTGAATAGCAAATAGTATTAATCATTAAAATTTTAGAAAATGAAAGAATTAGTTTTTAAAGGAGAATCAAATCAAGTTTTAACTAACAGCTTATTGGTAGCTGAAAAGTTCGGAAAGGAACATAATAAAGTTATTAGAGATATTCAAAACCTTTCATGTTCATACGAATTTAGAGCCGCCAATTTTGGCGTTTCCTCTTATATTAGTCTGCAAAACAAGGAGTTGCCAATGTATGTAATGACTAAAGACGGTTTTAGCTTTCTTGTTATGGGGTATACTGGTGTTAAGGCTGGTATGTTTAAAGAGGAATATATAAAAGCCTTTAATAAAATGGAGGAAACTATTAAGAACGGAGGTTTTAACGTTCCTAAATCATTCCGTGAAGCATTATTGCTTGCTGCCGAACAGCAAGAAGTTATAGAGAATCAGCAAAAGCAGATCGAAGAAAAAAACGCAAAGATCGAAGCTGACAAACCGAAAGTTTTGTTCAGTGAAGCGGTCTCCGCCTCGAACAAATCTATCTTAGTGCGTGAACTTGCAAAACTTATCACCCAAAACGGTTATCAGATCGGGGAAAAGCAGCTATACGAGCGACTGAGAAAAGCCGGATACCTTTGCAGTTCGGGAGAGTCGTACAATCAACCTACGCAAACATACATGAACATGGGCTTATTTCATTTGAAGAAAACAAGCGTTATTTGTGACGGGGAAAGTAAGGTTTATACCGTCACCAAAGTGACACCGAAAGGACAAATATACTTCATTAATAAGTTTTTAGGGAGGGGAATGAAATGACGCATTATTTTGACGATAAAGTAGCAACAAAGTTAGGAGTTGAAGCGGCATGCGTGTTGCATAACTTCGCTTTTTGGATAAACAAGAATATAGCCGATAACCATAATTATTTTGAGGGTAGATATTGGACTTATAACACAAGGGAAGCGTTATCTAAACTATTCCCGTACATGAGCCAATCTAAGATATACAGAGTAATAGGAAAGTTAGAGGAAGAAGGTTATTTGTTGAAGGGGAATTTTAATAAATCGGGTATAGATAGAACAACGTGGTACGCATTAACAGATAAGTGTATAAAGTTCCTTTTTGAGTGCGGTTATACGCTTATAGGCTATTCTGAGCCGATTTTGCAAAATTGCAAAATGCAAGTTGCAGAAATGAACAATGCAAGTTGCAGAAATGAACAAACAATACCAGATAGTATATATACAGATAGTTATACTAAATCTCCTACCGGAGATTATAGTATAGCCACGCACGAAGAATCTGTTTTGTTCCCGGTTGAAAAGAAACCTTTAGCCTCAGAGATATTCGGCTTTACTGCAAAAGCCTTAGATGTGACTAAGAAAGTGATAGAGCGAACAGATAGTTTTTTCGATCAGCTAACATTCCCGTTCGAGTCGGAGGAATTTAAAAAAGCCTTTTATGTGCTAATGACTCAACCAAAGTGGCGGGTAAAGACTAAGACTCTAACAGCTATGCAAGCAAACCTAAACGAGATTGCGCAATTTGAAGAAGGTTTTGCTATGCTATTGATAAATCAGAGCATATCTAAGGGATGGGCTTCACTGGTATACGAGTCAACGCCAAAACAGTATATGCAATGGCTACGGGAAAAGACGGGAGTCTCCGGAAATACACAGCCTGCAAACAATACTAAATCGTATTTTCAGAGTGACGAACAGCGCAGGATGTATCAGTCTTATTTAACGGAGGACTTTATATAGCATTTTAAGGCTTAAATTTCAATTTTAATCACTAAGACAATAAAAGTATCATGTATTTGGAGAAAATCGAAAATCCGGGCGGAAAATTAGCAAAATACGAGGGTTGCGGATCGTTTATAGAGAGGAATCGCAAATTTTACGAAAGTGGCAACTTCGGACAGCTATCAAAAGTAGATCAAAAGATATTCCGTGATTCAACTTTGCTTTTGGTGTCCGAATGTACAGACGAAAGAAAAAGAATAGATAATTTTTCTAAGGTTCTTAACGGAGTATGTTTAGAGACTGGTTTAAAAATGCCGGATGTCCGGGACGCAGGAAGTATATTTTATGCTGTTTGTGATGTGATAGATATGTATTTCGATGATCTATCGTTCAATGAAATTCGTTTGGCATGGCGGTTACTTGCTGTTGGGGAACTCGACCCGTTTTTGCCAAAAGACAGATACGGTAGTCCGGACAAAAATCACTATGGCTCTCTTTCGGTTGATTATATTTCAAAGGTTCTAAAGGCGTATAAGAAACGAAAGGTTGAAACGATGGAACGAGTTTCTCAGATTATGCCGGACGAAAAGCCAAAACCGACACCCGAACAGGAAAAGATGTTTTTGAATTTGCAGGCATACAATTTTGTTCTCGCCCTTTTGAAGTATAAGTATTCGGGGCGTTTCCGAATAGAGCGTGACAGGATAATAAACGAGTCTACGTTTGCATACATGGAACGATTGGGATATGATATGTCGGTAGAGCCTACATTGGCGGATAAGAAAGAGGCTTTGTTTCAATTTCAAGGTAGACCCGTAAATAGCTTTGCGCAAATTTTCGAAAAAGAGTGTATTTCGAGGTTTGGGATAGACCACGAAGCAGTTTATTTTCGTGCGGTACTGATAGCCAAGAAAAGAAAGTTATTCCAGTATTGGGATGAAATGTTAGCTTTTTCAAATGAAGGTGATAGATCAGAAGATAATATTTGGAAGTTATATTACTACATTCAATAAAACCAAAAGTTATGAATAGAAGAAAAGTAAAAAAGAGCGGTTATCGGATAAGGCTTACAAAGCCTTCCGATAAATTCGTTTATGTCTCTGACTCGTTAACATACGAAAGGAGAAAAAAGGAGGGAAAGAGATGTTATACTCTGTATTGCAAATATGCGTCTATTAACTATTTGTGTGTTTCTCGAAAACAGGCAAAATCTTTAATAAAAGGGTTCTTGTTACTATGGGAATAGATATTATTTGCGCAATTGATCCCGGTGTGTCAGCTGGTGGAATAGTGGTATATAAGCCGGGTAATAGTCTTATTACTATCCCAATGCCACGCACGGCAAAGGGTATTTTTAACGTGTTTCAAAAAGTGAAGCGTTCCGGTAGCCCTGCAATATTCATTGAGCGTCTTTCGGTTCGTGGGGGTGACTCCGGAGGCGGGAAAGAATTTAGAATAGCAACTATGTTGGAGAACTACAACTACCTTGTATGTTGTGCGCTCGTTCTTGATATTCCTTTATTTCTGTGTGCGCCTATTTCGTGGCAAAGTGGTTTAAATCTGAGGGAGAAAGGAGAGAAAGAGGAAAAGAAGGATAGAAAAGAAAAGTATCTGAATTATGCGATGAAGCAATTCCCACTCGCAAACGTGAAATTATGGAATAGTGACGCTATATGTATTTTGCGCTTCGCACAAATGAAGATGATTTGTGATGTCGATTGGTTTTCAAGTAACATGCAGAACGAAAACAGCACAGAAATAGCATTTTCTCCCCCTCTGTTGGACGATAGTATTAAATTCGTAGAAAGATATGGATTCAAAAGAAAACGATCTAAAAAACGCTCTAATTGAGTCGGTGAAAGAACTGAGAAGCGCACAGAAGCGATTTGAGCGATTCGGGGAGAGATACAGAGAGAGAAAAGAAAATGCGGAAAAGAAAGTAGATGAAATTCTATTGGTTATCGAAGATAAGCAGTTATCTATTTTCTAACAAAAGTTAAATAACGGGTATTTCGGAAAGATTTACCCGTTTTTATTTGCGTGAATTTAAAGTTTTGCTTTAATTTGCAGCGTAGAAATAAAAACAGTAGTAACAATAAAATCAATTAATTATGCAGGAAATTAACAAGAAATTAAGTGAACAGTCAGTAGAAAAGGTTTTGGATAGACCGGAGTATAGAAAAGAGCTTTCTATTTATTGGGAGGGCTTAAAAGAGCAACGGGAAAAGGTATCTTTCCAAATATTGAGGAATGGCGGAATCCCTAAAAGGATAACAATAGACAGAGTTGGGAAAATGGATGCAGACCAACTTGTGTCAGAATTCAAGCTAATACTTGACAGAAAGAGTGAGTTGCCTGCAAGTCTGAGGTACTTTATTTCGGATGTATGCGGAAAGGTATTTATTAGTTGGTTTACAAAAGTGATCGAAGATGAAGCAAAAGAAAATAACGATACCCGGGAAGGTAACTAAGGACGGTAAGTTATCCATCTACATGGGAGAGCTTAATGAGTTTATGAAGAACAACGCAGGGAAAAATGTTATTGCGGAGTTTACCATTTTAGAACGGTCTGATTCTTCATCTTTGCGGGGATACTACTTTAAATACGTTGTTCCCCAATTTCAGAAAGGGATGTGCGAAAATGGGTACAGGTGGAGCGAAGAAGAAACGGAGGCTTATATGCGTAGTATTTGCCCTATTACGATGGGTGAAGTTGTAGATGTTGAAACTGGTGAGTATAGAAAGGACTCAGTTAAAGTTACCGATTTAAGCAATAGCGAATTTGTCGAATACATAGAATTTTTAAAGCAGTTTGCGGCAGAAGAATTTAATATTTATATTGAAGAACCAAATAGATTTGTAAGATGAAAGAAAATGAAGAAATGACTTTAGAGGAAAAGTTCAATTTGATGTGCGAAGCGTTAAGTATATCACCGGAGAGAATTATAGATAGGGATATTACCCGTTATGTATCACTTCGAAGAAATTGCATTATCCATCAGCTTTACGCCTATAAAAATCACGGTTTACCAGAATTGATAGGTCGCACGAAGATTTTAATTATGAAAGCGCATGAACGTTTTCAAGGCGAATTAGATGTGAAAGATATGACAGCCGTAGAGTTTGTCCGGCTTATAGACGAACGACTGCAAAAGTATATTGATGGCAAAGAAGATTAAGAATCTTGTTCTTGTTCATTGCACGGAGTGTAGGTTCAGTTCAGATCACCATAATTTGATTTGCTATTGCAAAAAGAGAGATAAAAAATTATGCAGTTGCCCGAACATTGGGCGGGTCTGTGAGTTTTACGTTAAAAAAATGGCACCTATATACGCCCCTGCACCTTATAACTAAAAGTAATTACTAACAATTAAAAAACAAAAATCATGGAAAAGAAATTTGAACTAACAGAAAAGTATGTAGTAAACGAGCTTGGAACAAAGTTGTACCAAATCAAATGTACGAAGACGTTCGAGTATGCAAAAAAAGGAGAACTTGGAGGATATATCGAAAGAGAAGTAAACATAAGTCAAGAAGGCGATGCGTGGGTGTCCGGCGATGCGCAGGTGTACGGCGA
>UMGU01012381.1_pt1 | contig 39418 bp, 35 predicted proteins | sample 1965331 | NCBI WGS metagenome assembly UMGU01 (sample SAMEA4836078, study PRJEB28245) | human gut metagenome | biome: gut microbiome; material: fecal sample | place: Denmark | collected 2008
ATACTTATAAGACATGGATCGCCTAAGAGCGGTTACTGGGAGATTATAGAAAATTAGCGGGATGATAGAAAATGAAGGTTAAATTAGAAGATGATGGCGAAGATAATTCAGAACTTATTGAAGAAATAGAAGATTCATTTATAGAAGAGTATATTCCATTACCAGGACAGTATGAAATCAATGAGTACAGGATTATGGAAGAATTTATATATGACCTGCCAGAAGGCAGAAATCAAGACACATTAGAGAGAACAATACAGGGAAGATAAGATTTTACCTCTTACTGCAAAAGAACATGATATTTTACTGGATTGCTATCGGACTAAGCTTAGGTATAGTTATTGGGTTTCTAATAGATGATATTGGTCTTGGAATGTGTCTGGAGGTTATGATGGGGGTTTTAGCATCGGCCCTGCAATTGATGTGCTGAGAAAAAATAAGAAATCAGAGGAGCAAGAGGATAATGATGAGAAAGAATAATGTGCTTCGCAAATATATAGCGTCACTTCTATTATTTTTGTTATTTGAGACAGTGGCAATCACGTTGTGGAAGGCTAAAGGAAACTTGTTTTATCTGTTGAATTTCAGCTACATTGGAGGATGCCTTGCGTTGGAAACAGCACTTTTTACTGCAGGAAAACGCTATGCCCGACATTTTCTTGGTGTTTTTGAGGCGGCAACAATCCACTACGCAGTCGCGAAGATATTCGGTCCACTGTTTTTCAATCCTGCGTGTTCACTGCGATGAAAGCAAATGTGTTCATTGTGGAAATGTCTGCGTGTCTGCCTAACCAAAGCATTGCATTAAAAAATGGAGTTGGAGATATAGCTGCAATGGCAAAGTCGAGTTTTGTACATACACCAAAAAATAAAAGATATAATTTGGGATGGAGATTATGATATACTGTAAACAAGATATAGTGCAAAATGTAACAGGAAGGAGTACGCACAGTGTCAGAGAAAAAGAAGTTTACAGTATACGTCGGAAGTGTAGCACTATGCGTAGGTGTGGCAGTTCTGCTTCATTATGTGTCCTTTACCAATCCTTATCTGCAATCTATTTGTCACCTTTTAAGACCTTTTATTTATATAGGACTTTATCTGGTATGGGCGATTTCTTTTCAAAAGAGAATTATCCAAAAGGAACCCCGTCGTTGTTTAATAATGATTGCAGCGATGATGGTTTTTTGGATGCTCGTTCGTATGTGTAAATTTGAAATACCGTATGAGATGCCGACAGCACTGCGCTACGCCTGGTATCTTTATTATATTCCTATGCTGTTACTCCCTACGGTCAGTCTTTATCTGGCATTTTATATACGACAGCCAGAGAATTATAAATTACCGGAAAGATGGTGTCTGCTGTTTTTTCCGGCATTGTTTCTGATTGGGCTTGTATTAACGAATGACCTGCACCAGTTAGTTTTTACTTTCCCGGAGGGGAGACTGGGGGAAGCAGCTTCCTATGAAGTAGGAGTCTATGGATATGGAGCAATGTATTATGCTATAGTCGCCTGGGATCTTGGTTGTCTGCTGGTGGCACTCTTGATTATTCTATTAAGGTGCAGAAAAATTAAAAACAAAAAAATGCTTTGGATGCCTTTTGGTGCTTATGGTCTGTCGGTTGTCTATGGCATCGCCTATTATCTGAATCTGCCCTTCTGGAAAATATTTTCAAGCGATATGACAGCTGCATTATGCCTTCTGTTTGCTTTGATCATTGAAAGCTGCATCCAGTGCGGATTGATCCCTTCCAATACAGGATACGCACAGTTATTTGCAGCATCTACAATTTCAGCACAGATTACAGATCAGAGTGGAAAATGCATTTATCAATCTCAGGATTCGGAATGTATTGCACCGGAAATCGTAAGGCAGGTAGTTCAATGTCCGATCATGTTAGAAAATGGGATCAGGCTGTCGGGAAAACCAATTTTGGGAGGCTATGTGTTGTGGAAGGAAAACCTGTCAGAATTACAGGAAATCGTAAGAGAGCTTGAAGATCGGAAGGAAGAATTAAAAGATGCGAATCTGATTGAGGAAGAAAATCTGAGAACAAAAAGAGAAGTAGAAAAACTTTCTGTGAAGAATCAGCTGTATGATAAAATACAGAAACAGACGGCAAGGCAGAGTAAACTTTTGACGGAATTCATTGAAGCATATTCTATGGAAGAAGATGAGAACAAAAGGGGAAAAATATTAGGGAAGATAGTTGTGATCGGAGCCTATATAAAAAGGCGTAGTAATCTTATTTTTATTGCGGAGCAGACAGTAAAATTTCCGATAAGAGAGTTGGAGTTATGTTTCAGGGAAACGATAAAGAATCTGGAATGGAATCATGTTGAGGCAGGTTTTTCCACCGCTTTAGAAGAAATAAGAAGTGAAGATGCTATGCAGATTTATGATTTTTTTGAAGCAGTCATAGAGGAATCTTTGGAAGATCTGTCGGCATTTAATGTAAATCTGAAACGCAGAGAGGCGCGGATCATCATGTCTATGAGTGTGGAATGTAAAACAGATCTGCAGGAAATTGCAAGACGATATGGAGCTTATGCGGAGCAGGATTTTGACGGATCATGGCTGCTTTCTCTGATTCTGGGAGGAGGTGGCGGCAAATGATAAAAACATTTGAAAACTGTTCACCGGAGTATCCGATTACGATTGTTTGTTTTTTTATTTTTTTGACTTTGCTGTGTATGATTCTGGTTATTTATGAAGGAACAGGAAAAAGACAAAGAAAGATGTTGCTGCTGGACAGTGTATTGCTTATAGTTATTTTCCTTATAACAGCTGTCTTGTGTGTGTGGCAACGGGCGTTTTACGAAGAAGATTCCATGATATTATTTAAAATACCGTATGTGATTTTAATTGTTATAGGAATTGGTGTTTTTTTATATGTGGGATTGAAGATTTTTGGAATTTATAAGTACCGCAAGAGCTGCCTGAGGGAAAATGCAGTTCAGGAAAGTCTGGATAATTTGCCGAGTGGAATTGTTTTTTTTGATGGGAACGGAATGCCTAAACTGATGAATCGAAAAATGTATCAAATTTGTCAGAATCTGGCGGGAAGAGATATACAGAATATTACAGAACTGGAGGAAGCACTGGGACATCCTCTGAAGGAAAATGTATTTTATGATGTTGATTTGAAAGTATACTGCTTTGCGGATGGAAGTGTGTGGAAATTTTCAGAGAAAGAGATTATTACGACAGCCGGAGATCATTTTTTTCAAGTTCTTGCTTCTGAAGTGTCGGAATTATATCGGAACAAAGTGTTGCTGAAGGAAGAAAATCAGAAACTTCAGGAAATGTCTGTGGCTATGAAAGAACTTTCTAAGAATGTAATAATGCTGACCAGAGAAGAAGAAATGTTATCTATGAAAATGAGAGTGCATGATAATCTGGGATATAGCGTCCTGGCGGCACAGCGGATGTTGCTGCGCGAATCGGAAGCAGACCGGGATGTTTTCCTTTCGCAATGGAAGCAGACATTAGACTTGCTGAATAAAGATAACGAGTCTGTGGAAGGCGAACAACTGCACAGGCAGGTGCAGGAAAGAGCGGAGATTTTGGGTGTGAAAATCATTTATATAGGAGAAAAAGTCTGGGAATCTCATATTTCTGAGCTGATGGATATAATACTTTTGGAGGCACTTTCCAACTGTGTTCGCCATGCAGGGGCAAGCGAACTGTATGTAAAATGCAGTAGTGGGGAACAAGAATGGATTATGGTGATTACAGATAATGGACAAACAACGGAGAAGGATGTCAAAGAAGGAGGAGGATTATCCGGTATACGAAAAAGGGTGGAGCAATGTGGAGGTACATTGAGAATTTGTGCGGAGTCAAAATTTTCAATAATCGTTAAGATACCAAAGGAGGTGCGGAGATGATACGGGTACTAATCGTGGAAGACCAGCGTATGGCTCGGGAAGATATGGAAAATTATATTCAGTCCAGTGGGAGATATTGTCTGGCGGCTTCTATCACAAACGCAGCTATGGCAGAAACCGTATGCAGACAGAGCAGGTGTGAACTTGTCTTGATGGATGTCTGTACGGAGAATGATGAGAGTGGTCTTGTGGCAGCGGAGAAGATTAAAAAGACAATGCCCCAGATAAAAGTAATTATCGTGACTTCTTTAGTAGAGTGCAGTTTTATTGACAGGGCGCGCAAAGCGGGAGTAGAAAGTTTTTGGTATAAAGATGCCGGTAAAGAAGAACTGTTGGAGGTTATGGATCGTACGATGAAAGGGGAGAGCGTGTATCCGGATACTCCGCCGGTTGTGATGATCGGAACGGCGAAAAGCTGTGATTTTACACCTGGGGAATTAGCAGTTCTGCGATTAGTGGTGGAAGGGGAATCCTATAAAAAAATTGCAGAAAGTTTGTGTATATCACCGGAGACTGTAAAATGGCATATCAAAAATATGCTGCAGAAAACGAATTTTGATTCCAAAACGAAATTGGCGGTAGCTGTTACAAAGAAAAATCTGATTATAAATGGATTTTAAAAATAGCATTTTACTACCCATATGGGGAGTGCTTAAGACTCTGAAAACCGATATCATATACTATGTAAAAGTGTATCAAACCTATGGTTCTGTTCCTTGTTGAGATGTCAGATTGTTTATAAGACACTGTCTGGAAAGGAGAAAAATAATATGAGATGTATTATGAGAAGAATCTGCCTATTCCTGGTAATGATTGCGGTTATAGTTTTTACAGGGTGTGGGCAGAAGAAAAAAGAAGATCCAGTAACCGTTACATTGTGGCATGTATATGGAGGACAGACAGAATCGCCATTAAACGATCTGATTGATGAATTTAATGAAACGATTGGAAAAGAGGAAAATATCCGGGTACAGGTTGGCAGTGTTACAAATACGAATACGATACATGAAAATGTACTGGCATCCGCATTTGGAGATCCGGGAGCTTCCAAACTGCCGGATATGTTTGTTTCCTATCCTAAAACAGTTCTGGCGATGCCGGATGATACGGAACTTGTAGATTATTATGATTATTTTACAGAAGAAGAATTGAACGAATTTATTCCGGCCTTTTTGGAAGAAGGTGTCATTCATGAAAGACTTTCTATTTTGCCGGTAGCAAAATCAACGGAAGTTATGTTTATCAATAAAACAGCATTTGATCGTTTTGCGAAAGAAACAGGAGCGAAGATGGAAGATTTAAAAACATGGGAAGGACTCTTCGCAATGGCAGAACAATATGCTGCATGGACAGATAACCAGACGCCGGACATTCCTGATGATGGAAAGAATTTTTTCGTTCATGATTATCATTTTAACTATTTTCAGGTAGGTGTAGAATCTCTGGGTGAAAATTTTTTTAAGGGAGAAAATCTGGCTTTCGGACCGGAATTTCAAACAGTATGGGAACCTTATGCAAAAGCGGCACTGTCCGGAGGAGTATGGCTTCGCAGTGGTTATGCAACGGAACCTTTGCGAACGGGAGATTCGATTGTATCGGTGGCTTCGTCAGCCAGTGTGTTATATTATTCTGACGAGGTTACTTATGCGGATAACACATCAGAAAAAATAGAGATTGTTTCTATGCCATGTCCCGTATTTTCCAGAGGAGAAACGATGGTTATGCAGCGAGGCGCCGGCATTTGCACAGTAAAATCTACACCGGAAAAAGAAAAGGCCTGTATTACGTTTCTTAAATGGCTGACAGAAGCCCAAAAGAATGTAGAATTTGTGACCAGTCTTGGATATATGCCGGTAAAGCAGGAGGCTTTCAATATTTACCTTCCGGAGGCGATCGAGAAGTTAAGTGATCCGATGTATGTATCACTTTATCAGGCTTTTTTAAAGACGCAGGAGAATTATACATTTTATACTGCTCCGCAATTGGATTCCTATCTGTATCTGGAAACAAAGTTTGAAGAACTTATCAGGCAAATCTTGTCAGTAAAGCGGTTGGAGTGGCTGGAAGACCCGGAAGATATGGATAAACTTGTTTCAGAGACATTAGAGGATTTCAAAGCAGCATACACACAATAATGTCTGCCGGATCGGCAAAAAGAGGTGGCTGACATATGGGAGAAAAGAAAATAAATTTCTGGAAGATTATAAAAGGAATAAAGAGACAAAGCATCCGTATGCAGCAAAGACTGATTGTTTATTGGTGCGTGGTGATTTTAACACTTTTTTTAGTGACAGTTCTATTACTCAGTATTTTGGGAGTCCTTCCGGGAATGGATTTTAAAGTACGAGAAATGTTGTCTGCCCAGCAGAAAAATACGTTGTCAACTATGACAGAGCAGACTGATATTATGATGGCGAGAAGTATTTCTTTATCGGAAGACATTACAAAAGAATTGAATCAATGCCTGACAGCCAATGGAAAGACATTTTCAGATTTGAATGATAATCCTCAGTTGATTATGGATTTGGAGGCTGCGTTGTATCCCTCTTTGAAATCGGCATTGGACGTGAAGTATTGCAGTGGAGTTTTTGCCCTATTGGATGCAACGGTAAATACGAAAACGGAATATGCAGATACATCCCGCATGGGAATTTACCTGCGGCTGTCTGATTTAAAGGCAGTAAATACAAGCAAACAGCACGTAGTTTTTTTCAGGGGAAATGCTGATATTGCAAGAGCAGAGCAGATACAGCTCCATAACCGTTGGAATTTAGAGTTTGATACGTCCGCATTGCCAGGTTATGAACAGATTATGAAATTTGATGGAAACCGGCTGGTAGAGAGCTGTCTGTGGACAGATCGTCTGGAGCTGAGTGATACATGGGAGGATGTGCAGCTTTTATATGTGCCGGTTTTAGACAGTACCGGAAAAGTACGTGGTTTGTGTGGTATGGAGATGAGTAATCTGTATTTCAGGCTGTCTTATCCTATGGTGGAAGGTTCCTGTGGGAATATAGTGACAGTACTGGCTCCTATGGACGAAGAAGGAAACATCTATCTGGATAAGGCGATGTTTGGAGATACAAAAGAAACGTATCTTTCACCATCAGGAACGATGACAGTGAAGAAAGGAAAGCATTATAATACATATTCTACCGCTTTCGGGAATTATATAGGCAGGCATGAACTGCTTGGATTGAAGAGTTGTAATGGTATGCCGCTTGCGGTACTGACATTAATATCAGAAGCGAATTATGAAAAATTAACAGCGGACAATCGAAGGGACTGGATCATCGGTACGTTGTTGTTCCTGATTTTATTATTGATTGTTTCTGTCAGTATGTCCCGGCGTTTTGTAAAGCCGATTCTGCGGAGCTTAAAAGCACTGCAGGAGGATGCATTGACGGACGAAAACTTATCAGGAATTTCAGAAGTGGATGCCCTGATTGATTTTATGCAGAAAAAAAGAAATACAGAGAAACTGGAAAATGGCGGCATTCCTCCGAATATAGAAGAAATGCTCAAGGCGTTTGCTTTGCGCGTGGAAACTCTGACTCCGTCAGAGAGGATGGTTCTTCAGTATTATGTTGATGGATACACGATACAGGAGATTGCTTCTTTGCTTTATATCAGTATTGGAACAGCGAGAAAGCATAATACAAATATGAATCGAAAACTGGGGATAACTGTCAGAGAGGAATTAATGCTGTATATTGAGTTATTTCGAAAATGTAATCAGTTAGATAAGCTGACATATAGCAGAACTGAGTAAACGAAAAAGAGTCTTTACAGGCTCTTTTTTTAGTTTAACCGTCAGACATCTTTTGCATTTTTACAAAAAGACATTACATATATAGTGGATAAATAAAAATAACATACTATATATAGTATACTAATCATTCGTATTTTGGTGAATAAGAATAATATACGAATGGCGACCATAGTATTTGCTTTCGGAATCTGCTACGCTTTTATTACGAAATAGCGGCCTCCCGATCAGAGAAAAAAATAAAGGCAATGGATAAGGAGGGAAAACAGAGAATAGGATGGAGATAGAGCAAAGAGGTTAAGAAGGAGGTTAAAAATGTGGAATATATTACGAAAAAGGATTTAATAGATTGTTCTACGCCGGATGAGTTTTGCTTTTCACTATGCTGCATGGAATGTAAAACAGTATGGAAAAGTACACCAATTCGTTTTTCCAGAGCGGGGAAAAAACCGGAAAATGAAAATCGGAAGATTATTTATGATACGCTTTATGACCGGGAAAAGAATTTAGCATTTCAAAAAGCATTGAATCAGGCGAAAGAGATCTTTAATATTTGTCCGATATGTAAGCGTCTTGTATGTGACCATTGCTTTTTAATCTGTGATGATCTGGATATGTGTGTGCAATGTGCTACAAAGCTTAATGAAAAAGGTACTGTTGTAGGATGAAAACAAAAAAGAAAAATGAAAAAGAAAGGAGAACTTTGTTATGAAAAAATATGAGATTTTAGGAGGAAATTTACCAGTTGTTGTATGTGAATTATCAGCAGGAGAATCTATGATCACAGAAAGCGGAAGTATGAGCTGGATGAGCCCGAACATGAAAATGGAGACGATTTCCGGAGGCGGAATGAAGAAAATGTTCGGCAGACTGATGTCTGGTGATTCTGTGTTTCAAAACAGATATACCGCAGAAGGTGCAGACGGAACGATTGCATTTGCATCAAGTTTTCCGGGAGCGATCAAAGCACTAGAGATTAGCAACGGTCACTCCATGATCGTGCAGAAGAGTGCCTTCCTTGCTTCAGAAGAAGGCGTAGAATTGTCCATGCATTTTCAGAAAAAATTAGGGAAAGGCATATTTGGAGGAGAAGGTTTCATTATGCAGAGATTGAGCGGAAATGGAACCGCATTTGTAGAAATTGATGGACATGCAGTGGAGTATGATTTGAGTGCAGGACAGGAGATTTTGATCAGTACGGGGTACTTAGCGGCAATGGAAGAAACCTGCACTATGGATGTTGTAGCTGTAAAAGGAGTAAAAAATATGCTGATTGGAGGAGAAGGCATTTTTAATACCGTTGTGAAAGGACCGGGAAAGGTGATCTTGCAGACAATGCCAATCAGTAAGGTAGCAGAATTGCTGACTCCATTTTTTGCAAATAATAAGTAATTGAAAGGGGAGAAGATTATGAGAAAAAAGTTGAATTTGTTATTTGGACTAGTGCTTATCATCAGTATGATAGTATTGACTGGTTGTGGAGGTTCCGGAGAAACAGGAGAAAAGAACCCGTATGAAGGGAAATGGGTAGCGGTGTCCGCTCAGATGATAGGAATGTCCGTCAGTATAGATGAAACTTTCGGAGGTGCTTTTGAATTTGAAGTGAAAAACAACGGAAAAGTTTCCTTTTCAGTTGGAGACACTACCGGGAATGGAAAATGGTCTGTCGAAGATGATCAGTTTATCTTGAGCATCGAAGGAGAAGAGATGGTGGGAATCATCGGAAAAGATATTATTTCTTTTGATAATATGCTCGAGATGGGAGTAAAGGTGATTTTTGCAAAGGATGGAACGGATGCAATGGATCCGGCACTCTATCTGACAGAGGAGGAAAATGCAGTCATAGGTGAGTGGGCTGCAGAAAGCGTGGAAGAACTTTTAGGAGACGGACCTCAGACTTCTATGGAAGGAGTAGACAACATCAATGATGCACTGCGTCTTGATTTCAAAAGTGACCGTAATGTAACAGTTATTTATAAAGGGGAGGAGATTGGGACTTTCCCATGGTCAGTTGCACTGGGATATTGTTCGATTGAATCAGAAAATCCATTTCTTACAGTGATGATAAATGACGATGGTACTTTGAAAGTAGACTACAGTGATGATGATGACTACTACACATTCCACTGTGTAAAAAGTGACAGTGAATAACTGAAAAGGATGTGGAAATCATGAAAGGAGGGAAGACGCCATGAAAAAGAAACTGTGGTGTGTGCTGTGTATCATGATATGCATGATGATGATAGCGGCATGTGGACAAAAAAAGAATCCGGAGAAGAAAAAATCGGAAAAAGCAGAGCAGGAAGAAACAGAATTTAAAGACAGAGAAAGTCTTAAATTAAGTTTATTTACAGTGTATTATCCAAAGGCATGGAACTACGATAAAGAGAATATGAAGAAAGATGAAGAATATTCTTACGTTAGATTTTTTGATGGAGATACAGCAGATGGATCCGAGAATGTCATTTCTATAGAAGCGACCAAGGAGGATTCATATACATATCGAAAGAGTTTAATTGCCTTTGGAGTGGATTTAGAGGCATATGCTGAAGGAAAAATGGACACTGTAACAATAGGAAATGCAGAATATACAGCAATGCCGGAAAGTAATTCCATAGAAAAAACGTATATGTATCGTTATGAACAGTCTGGCACATCCTATGATATCAGAGTAAAAGGACAGGAAATAGATGATTCTGACAAAGAATTGCTGGAAGGAATTGTGCTGAAATTAGAGGATGAAGGAAATAAAGACGCACCATGGCCATGGGAGGGAGAGACTCTTGAACCTGTATTGGCAGAGCAGATGATAGGTTCTTATACAATCGTTCCGGAATATATCCCATTTAAAGAAGCACAGGGAGTTATGCAGATTATGGATCATCAGTTTGTAAAACAGGGCAATCAAGTGTTCCATTTGCTGGAGAACAAACTGGATACTTATGAATATTCAGAAAGTGGACTTGAATTCGTATCTTCGATGGAATTAGACGATGATTTTGAATATTTGTCTGGGGACAGCAGTGGAATGTTATATCTTTCGCCTGGAATTGGAGATGTAATTGGCGTAAAAGATGGGAAAAAGGCACTTCAGACAACAGTAGACGGAGATCTGAATATGCATCCATCCGGAGAATGGGGAATCAGTTTCTGGGTGAACAGTGATACTCAGAAGATTGCGAATCAAGGCGGTAACCTAACGACAGAACCGTGGATACTGACCGGATTAAATAACGATGAAGAACGCAAGGGACTGTTTTCTATGATAGATGACGTACAGATCACGAATAGTCATATTATGGTTGCCGGCTCCATGGCTGTGGAAGATGAAGGCACAAAAATTGTTGTCTATGATTATGATGGCAATCAGCTTTTGAAATTAGGTGGAGAAGATATCAGTTCTCCGGACAGGCTCGGTTCCATTACAGGCATGGCGGAAACAGAAAATGGTTTTGTGGCTGCAGATGGAAATATGCGTGAAATACAATTTTGGGCAAAAGATGGAACGCACGTAGGTGCAATTTCTACAGAGGACATATTTGGTGTCAGTTATCCATGGCTGGAAGATATGCAGCTTTTAGATGACGGCTCTCTGTTAATTATGCTGACACAGGAACGAGACGACGGATCAGCAAATGAATTGATGTTTTTCAGATTGACAGGATTTTAATTGAAAAAATAAAAATCGCTTGTCGGCAGAAATTTATCTGCCGGCAAGTGATTTTTCTGGTTGATTTCCTAAGCAAAACCGCTTATAATCTGAATCGGAATATATTGCTATTATCCACAGCTACGGAGCGAGTGTTATCAATACCGATAACAAATTGATAACATTAACCCGTATAGGCAGGATAATATGGATAAATCAAATAATTGAAAGAAAAGCGAACACGGCAATAAATAATCTCTAAACAAAATTGATTAGTAATTGTCAAGTTTGAATAATATTCGCAGCATCTATATAACAAGAAAGAGAAGCATCATATGAGACATACATTTACATTAGCTAATGGAGTGGAAATCCCAGCAGTGGGGTTTGGCACCTATAAAGCCGCAGACAACACCGATGAAGCGATTATAAGTGAAGCAATCCGACAGGGGTATCGCCATCTTGATACGGCAGCCTTTTATTTTAATGAAGAAGCAGTAGGAAAAGCTGTGCGCGAGAGTGGAATTCCACGAGAAGAATTTTTCCTGACATCAAAGGTATGGAAAGATCAGCTTGGATACGATTCAACTTTGCAGGAGTTCGAAAACAGCTGTAAAAGATTAGGTACAGACTATTTGGATCTCTATCTGATCCACTGGCCAAGACCTTCTGATCTGAATGCAGAGTGGAGAGATTTGGATGTGGAGACATGGAAAGCACTGGAAGATCTCTATAAGTCGAAAAAGGTACGGGCAATCGGTGTCAGCAATTTTCTGCCACATCATTTAAATAATCTGTTAGAGCGGACAAGCATTACTCCTATGGTGAATCAGTTAGAATTCCATCCGGGATATATACAGAAGGCTGCAGTCGATTTCTGTAAACAGATGGGTATTCAGATAGAGGCATGGAGCCCGATAGGTCGAGCCAGAGTTCTCAAGGAACCATTTCTTATGGAACTTGCAGAAAAATATCAGGTATCTGTCGCACAGATCTGTATCAGATTTGCTCTGCAGTGCGGTGTGCTGCCGTTGCCAAAATCTTCTTCCGGTGAACGAATGCATCAGAATCTGGATGTTTTCGAATTTGACATAGAGGAAAATGATATGTATCAGTTGATGACTTTACCGCAGATCGGATGGTCGGGAGAACATCCGGATCGGGAGCGGGTAAGATTTTAATACAAAGAAAATAAAGCCATTGAAAATGACACCCCTAAAATGAGGTGTCATTTTCGTATAAGAGCTTTTTATAGAAGAAAAGTAGTTGTCTGTACAACTGCTGTCATAATCTAAATGTCTGCTCATAATTTATTTCTTATTTTTAATCTGGCCATATTTGTAGAGAGCAACCATAGCATTTACGGCTTGTTCAGCAGTCGGATAAGCTGGGATTCCATGATCTCTCAACTTCATGATAGCTTCCTGACATTCTTCACCACCCTGACATTCCATAATGAACGGTTTTCCAAGATGCTTATATGTCTCGTAAATATCGATAACCAGATTTGTTACAGCCGGAACATCTGTTACTGCTGTCGGACAGATGGATCCAAGTATTCCATGTACATTCGGGTCACGCATTACCTGTGTGAATGCACCTTTATACTGAACAGGTGAAGCTGTTCCGGAAATATCAACAGGATTAAGCGGAGAACCAAACATTGGCATATATGCACGGATTCTTCCAGCTAGATTAGGAGAAATCTCTGCCAGTTCATGCATTGGCATTCCCCGACGTTCAAAGTGATCACAGCTGAGAAGACCTGAACCACCACCGTTGGTAATCATAACGATATTGTCACCCTTTGGTGCTGGCTGCATTCCTAATGCCATTGATATATCGAGGAATTCTTGCCATGTGGTCGCACGGATAGCTCCAGCCTTTTCAAAAATATCATCATAAAATGCATCATTTGTTCCTTTGTTTTCAGAAGCAGTATGTGCAAATGCAGCTTTTTCACCAATCTTTGAACCACCGACTTTTATTGTTACGATCGGTTTATCAACACTGCGGCAAGCTTCAATAAATGCATCAGGACTATCCAGTCCTTCAATATAAATTGCAAGACACTTACTGTTTTCATCTCTTCCAGCGTAGGATATAAACTCACAGAAATCAACGTCAGCTTTATTTCCAAGTCCTACGAAGAAGCTCATTCCAAAATGATCTTTCTGTGAGGTTCCAAGTGCCGCAAGCAAGTTGGCACCTGACTGAGAAATCATTGCTACAGGACCTTTGATTGGAAGATAAGGGATAAATCCGCAGTTGAAATTAAGGTATGGACTTCCCATTCCTACAAGGTTTGGTCCAATCAGAGGCAACTCATGATCACGACAATATTGAGTGAGTTCATCCTGCAGTGTTCCACGTCCGATTTCTTTAAATGCACTTGTGGCAATAACAACAATCTTAACTTTCTTTTCAACACAATCTTCCAAAACAGATTTAACAATGTGTGCAGGTACAGCAAGAAAAGCAAGATCGATTTCATCAGGAATATCCTTTACAGTCTTATAAGCTGTAAATCCGGCAACTTTATCTGCTCTTGGATTTACAGGATAAATCTTTCCTTTATATCCCCATGTTAAAAGGCCATCAACAACTTTATAGCCGACTTTTGTAGAATAACGGCTGGCTCCGACTACGGCAATCGTTTTTGGATTTAATGCATATTGAAGTTTATCAACAACATATTCTCTTGGATGTTTTACGATCATATTACTGCACCTCCTCTGAGTCAGTTGAGAAACGACATTTTACGGAACCGGATTCCAGTCTGTTCTGTAAAAAGTCATCCGTCATAACGCATTCTTCCCAATATCCGTTATCATCATCAAGACGGGCTACCCAACGTCTGAACTGTCTCTTTGAATTTGCTACCTTTACTTCTTCAATCTCAGCGTATCCTTCCAACATTCTTCGGATTGCTTCGACGTCATTTACCTCAGTATAAACAGTCAGCATACAATCGTAGAAAGAATCACCGAACTGAAGAATGTCTACAAATTCTGGCATAAGTGAGAATTCATCTACAATTTCTGCTTTTCTGTAACTTGGAACATTCTGGAACATACGAACCAGATACATATGCATTGATATTCCAAGTGCTCTGTAATTAATATAAATCATTGGCAGCATAAATTTTCGTTCATCAACACACATTACAATGTCTTTTTTCATCTGCTTGCCATCTAAGCCGGATAACTTCTCCAACATATCAAAATCAAACATATCTGCGATGGATTTTGTGCTGTTAAGAGCTTCAATAATGGCAAAATCTTTTTTATCTATTTTGTTCTGAACTTTAAGGAATTTCTTCTTCTGTTCTTCCCCAAAAATAAATTTTCTGTATCTGTCTTCCGGAACATCCCATTGATTTACAAGTGATTCTCTGACATCTGCCCTGATCGGACAAAGATGTACATATTCAACTTCCGGTCTGTCTTTCCATGGCTGGATAACATCTGCAAGAAGATTGTCCAGAACTCTCATGTGATTTCCGTTAAAGAAATCGAAATCGCCCTCTGCGAGATATCCTGTACAAATATCATCTTTATTCTGATACCACTTGGCAAATTCAGCTTTTACCTTTGGATCTGTACCGTCTTTTAATTTGACAACCCAATAATAAAGTCCCCAACCGTAAACACCAACATTTGGATTCATAACGAACATGATAAGATGTTCATCATACATTCGTTTTAATCGATCCTTGATATCATCGGGTTTGATTCCGGTTTCCTTCTCGATATAATCGATATTCCAGACTTCCGGATAGACTTGATAAAATGACTTCGCGACATTGTATGCTGCAACTTCTGTAGCATCGAGAGAATATGTTCCCGGTTCAGAGTAACCATATCCTCTAGGTGGGAAACAATTTTTTTTCATCCACGCCTGTTGCTGATCCGTTCCTATTGTGTATAATGTTTCTCCCATAGAATACCTACCTCCTTCTATTTTTATATACACGCTTCTTATATACCCAACATAACATAAACAAATCCAGAAACCAATTCCCTCCAGATACGTTTGAACAAAGAAGAGACAATTGTTCAAAATGCCTCGTTTTCATGAAAAACAACTTTATTTTTATGTGAAAATATACTATAATTATTTGTATATAGCGAGGTTTTTGGAAATACATGAATGAAGAAAAAGCAATTTTATCTAAAGACAATTTTATACATAATTCGATTAAAGATGCATTTCTGCAGCTTCTTCTGAAAAAGGACTATATGCAAATAACCATAACAGATCTTTGTAAATATGCAGGTGTCAGCCGAGGGACATTTTATACTCATTTTGGTAACATTGGACAAGTTGTTGAAGAAGTTTTTTCAGATGCTCTATATGATATTAAAAATATGGCTTTGTTATCTGAGAATGGATCAAGTTCAAATATAATTGTTAGGAAGGGGCTCTGTTGGCTTTTACGGGAAAATCCGAAATATCAGCCCCTCTTTTTTTCAGAAGCATTGTTCCTGCCGGCAGTAAAACATACAGTTGTTGCACTTAAACAGGATTTTCTTGATGTTATGCTGGATAAGACAGGTTTAGATGAATCCACATTAACTGATTTACTAACCGTTCAAATAATGGGATGTCTGGAAATGTGCAGAAAACATTTAGGAAAATCTGATGAAGAATGGTGCAGATTCCATACTTGTTTTGATCTTTTCCTTAAAGCAGGTTATGAAGGGATTATTCAAAATAACAATGCTTAATTTTTTCTGCGATTAACGATATAAATACCGGCGCATACCAAAACTAATGCAACCAGGCTGCCAACATTAAATGCCTGTTTTACCTCTCCGAGTATCAGTGCCGATAAGATTACGCTGCAAAGTGGATTTACGAATCCGAAAATCGCAACTTTGGAAACATCATTCCATGCAAGCAGTATAGACCAGAGTGTATATGCCACTGCTGAAACCAGTGCAAGGTAAAATATGATTGACAGACCTCCGGTAGTTATATTTCCCAGGCGTCCGCCCATTCCAATTCCAATTAAAGTCAGAACAATTCCGCCCATCGTGAACTGGGTTCCGCTTAACACTACTGGTGATACTTTTTTGGAAAAAAGATTGATCAACACAGTAGACATTCCATAAGATAATTGTGCAATCAGAATAAATCCTTCTCCGATCAGTTTAAATCCCATATCCAGGGAATTTCCCATCAGATTGATTACTACAACTCCTGCAAATCCCAATACACATCCTGCGATTTTTTGGCTCGTCATCCGTTCATTTCGAAATACCAAACAAGACAACAAAATTGCAATAAAATTTCCAAGCCCGGTGATGATTCCACCTTTTACTCCGGAAGTGTGTGCAACTCCTATGTAAAAAAAGAAGTATTGCCCCACTGTCTGGGCAAGACACACAGGAATGGCATATTTGAGGAGTGTCCTATCAGGAAGCATCACTTTCTTTTCCCTGATTGATGCAAAAATTAATACCAGAATCCCAGCTAAAGTAAAGCGGATTCCGGCAAATACAATCTGGCTTGCAGTGTCTGAAGAATCTACCTGCAGAAAGTGATACCCTGTCTTAATCACCGGGATTGCACTTCCCCACAGGATACAGCATACACAAGCAAGAAGTGCTACAATACCGGTTTGAGTCAATTTGTTTTGTTTTTGTGACATTTTCTTGTTTCTCTTTTCGTATAAATTTCGTTATTTCGATTTTTTCAGGTTTTATTTTTCAATATCTGATATTTATTCGTTGCATAACGTTCATCAATAACATTATCATAAGACGGATACAATGCCAAGCTGAATTGATAAAGCGTCTTGACATCAATATTATTTTAAGTATATGATGAAAAATATCTTGTTGCATAAAAGTATAGTTGGCTGATTTTAAGAAATTAGGAGAACGATAATGGATTTGAGTAAGTTATCTATGAAGAAAATTCGAGAACTGATTATTTTTACAGTGCTGCTTGTAGTTGCATTGTGGAAATTTGAAGTAGTGATCGATGTACTGAAAACAATATGGGGAATTATATTTCCATTTGTACTTGGTGGCGCAATTGCTTTTGTAATCAATGTGCCAATGAGTTTTTTAGAAAAGAAAATTTTCGGCAAGACAAAAGATGGAAATAAGGTGGGAAAAAAGTTAGCAAGACCGATCAGTCTTCTTCTCACAATTATATTGGCGGTTGGTGTGATCGCACTAGTAATGTTTGGTGTGATTCCACAGCTTACTCGGACAATGGGAAGTTTGATGATAAGTATTGCGAATTTTGTTCCACAGATGCAAAACTGGATTCGAGATTTTTCACACAATAATCAAGAAATTATGAAGCTTGTAAATCAGGTTCAGTTTAATCAAGATCAGGCCATTAAATGGGGGATCAGTATTCTTGGCAGTGGAGCAGGAAATATGATGAATACGACAATGTCGGCAGTGGGCTCTATTGTCAGTGGATTTGCTACATTTTTCATTGCATTTTCTTTTGCGTGCTACATTCTTTTTCAGAAAGAAAAATTGCATGTACAGATAAGAAAAGTATTTTTCGCATTTATTTCGAAACAAAAAGCAGAGGTATTTCTGAAAATTTGTTCTCTGACCTATCAGACATTTGCAAATTTCCTTACGGGGCAGTGTGTAGAAGCTGTGATTCTCGGAAGTATGTTTGTCGTTACACTCAGTATTTTAAAAATGCCATATGCACTTTTGATCGGAACTTTAATTGCATTTACTGCATTGATTCCGATCTTTGGAGCTTTTATCGGATGTGCAGTGGGTTGCTTTTTGATTTTTATGGTAAGTCCTAAGCAAGCAATTTTATTTATTATTGTATTTTTGATTCTTCAGCAGATTGAAGGCAATCTGATTTATCCGCATGTGGTTGGTGGATCAGTTGGACTTCCGTCAATCTGGGTGCTTGCTGCTGTTACGATCGGTGGCAATCTTATGGGAATCGTAGGAATGCTTATTTTCATTCCATTAGTTTCGGTTCTGTACACTATTTTCAGGGAATTTGTATATCTTCGTCTGAAGGAAAAAAATATAAAACAAGTGACAAAGACAGTGGTGGAAGAATATACGGCAGAGGAAATTGCTGCAATGGAAAAAAATATAAAAAAGAATAGAGAATAAGAGGAAAACAAAAAGCGGAAAATCTCATTAGATTCAGAGGTTTTCCGCTTTTGAGTGCTTTGTTTTACAAGAGAAACGAAGGAGAGCCGCTATTTGAAGTTTTCTTCATGATCGTTTTCTTTTGCTTTTTTCAGTTTTTTGAATGTTATTTTTTTGATGCTTTTCTTAACTATAACTACGATAACAGCTATGACTGCTGCACATACAATAAGAATCGGTAATGCACCAAGAATTCCAATGATGAGATTCCTGAAACCGTGACCTACTTTATACAGGTTGTCTCCGAATCGTTCTTTGATTTCTTCAAAGAAGCCTTTCTCACCCGCGTCTGTCATACGTTCGACTTCAAATATCTCCACATGCACTGTGCTGTAATCAATCTGATTGTCCAGAAGTCTAAGTTGACTTTCGTAGCTTTCTATTTCATATCGGATATCGGATAATTTACTTTCAATGGCTAAGAGGTCTTCCATATTTTCTGCTGTAGAAAGCAGCTCCATCAAACGTGCCTGTTCCGTTTCTAAAGCTTTTTTATGACTTTCGACATCTACATACTGAAGTGTCACATCTTCCACGGATTCATTTTCCTGTGTTACATTTCCAAGTTCACCAACGATATCCACAAACTCATTTAACTTGTCTGCCGGAATTCGTATGGTGTAGCTTGCATATCGGGTTGTTGTATAAGAATAACTATTGCCGCTGATAGAAGAATTCTCGACATAGCCACCTAGTTCAGTAGTTTTTGTTTTTAGGCTATTGAGTACAGAATCAAATTCTTTTGTCTGTAAAGAAAGAGAAACCGTTCGGATCAGTTTTCGTCCGTTTTCTACCTGAGCTTCCAGTCCATTTCCGGAAGTGACTCCTGCATCGGCTGTTTCAGCAGGTTCTTCGCAGTATTCGTTTTCTGAATAATCTGTACCGTAGACTGATTCCATGGTTGCACTGTCCTCGGATGCTGACATTGATTTGCTGCCACATCCGACAGTCAATAGTGCCATCATAATTGCTGTGAAAAATGCGATTCTTTTCTTAAATTTCATACAAACACCTCCATTCTATCAGTAGGTCTTGAGTGAAGGTTAAAAGGGGAGTAGATTTACTTTACATCGGACAGCTTCTTCTTTCACCCTTGTCCATGTCTCCACGTAAATAGTGTCCATTGAATTCCATATTAATGTCACGGATCTCTTTTTTACCTTCGATATACTCATCGTACATTTCTGAAAGTCTTGCCATGCAACCATCGCAGCTTGCAGAAATGTTGCCTAAAGATTCTTTTACGATCTGTTTTCTTTCTTCTACAGTTGTGTCCTTTATTAAAATGCTCTTGAATTCCATGATAGTTACCTCTGTTTTTCGTTTAGATTTAATAGCTATTTCTATTAAGAGTATAACATAAAATATGATTAACTGCATAGTTTCTGGAGAATATAAAATGCTACAAAAAATATTATAAAAATCCCCCTGTCAATCGACAGAGGGCGGATTATCCTAAAAAGGTATGAAAAGATTTATTCATATTTATCTGCAAAGCAGACACGCTTTAATCCCAGTAACGGCGCTGCTCCGGAAGCGGTTGTTCCGAAGAACAGTACATCTTTATCAAGATCTAAATAATCAATGATCGATCCGTTACAGAGTGTACTTCCGGTGCAAAGAATTAATTCTGCATAGGAGTCGCGGATTTCTTCTTTCATAGTAGTTCCGTCTTCCACACGGATTCCAAACTTCACCTGTCCGATGTTGTTTGGATTCAGATCCATTACACGGACATCGTATTTGCTCTTTGAAAGCATTTCTAACAGAGAAGGCTGAAATCCGACCAGAGCAATCCGTTTGACATCCGGGTAATTGCTTTCTAAATAGTTCAGCATATCCTGTGCACAAAGTTCAGGTCCTTCTGTACGGCAATGAACAGTTCCACAGCATAAGCCAAGGGACGCCATAACAGCATTTACAGTTGCAATAAAAATTCCCCGATCATGCGGATCGTGTTCAATATCCATTTGTAAAATATCTTCGAGCATTCCTTCAAAGGAGGATGGCGCATCGGTAAATGCCTGTCCGCGGAATCCTTTGTATTCTGCCTGGATCATCACATCTTTTCCGGTAAGGATCGGATAATCGGTCCGTTTTGTTTTTCCAATCGCTTCTTCCGGAGTCAGTGAACGACAGGAAACAGACAGGTGGTCGTTCTCAATCTGATGTTCTTTTAAAACTTCTTGAAATCGTTCTTTTAAAATATCATACAATTCTTTTTTGGTCATGATGTTCTCTCTTTCCTAAAAAATAATTAACGTCTTCGTCCCAGTTTGATGTAAACAGTTTATCACTATCTACAATCCCTCGTAAACATCCATTGATCAGAACCCCTGTACGGTCTGAAAGGTTCTGTGCTTCATAAAAATCATGGGTTACAAATACAATTGTACAGGCATGCTGGGTGTTGATTTTCTTAATTAATCCATACAGTTTTTGCTTTGTAACCGGATCCAGAGAAGAAAACGGTTCGTCCAGTAACAAAAGTTCTGGTTCAATGCTGAGTGCTCTTGCTAATGCGACCCGCTGTTGTTCGCCGCCACTTAATGTATCAGGGTATTGGTTTAGAATAGAAGTGATCTCCAGTTCTTCAGCGAGTGCTTCTACACGTTTGGTAATTTCCTTTTTTGGACGCTTTTGCATTTTCAATCCATAAGCAATGTTTTCCCTTGCGGTCATATGTGGGAAGAGACAGTATTCCTGATATAAATATCCAAGTTTGCGTTCTTGTAAAGAATAGTCTTCTAAAGAATGTTCCCGCAGCAGAATCTTACCAGAATCCAGTTTCTGAAATCCTGCAATACTTTCCAGTAAAAGTGTTTTTCCGGAACCGGTTTTTCCGATGATCGCAAGGATTTCATTTGAATAGACAGAGAAGGAAATATCTTTCAGCTGAAAGGTTCCCCTTGTCAGATTCAGGTTTTGGACGGTCAGTAATTGCTTTTTCGGATTTATATCAATCGTTTCATTCATAACGCTGTTTCCTCCAATCTGTTCTTGTCACCAGATGAGAAATAAATAAGGAGAATGCTGCAAGGATTAAGAGTAGAAAAGCACTTGCCAACGCTCCATCAATCTGATTCGTACTGACGTTTAAGTAAATGTTTCCCGGCAGGGTTTCTGTCTTCATTCGTGTCACGCCAACCAGCATCAGAGTTGCTCCGAATTCGCCGAGTGCACGTGACCAGATTAAAATAAAGGAACTGATCAGTGTATTCTTACATAACGGCAATATAATCGTACGAAATTGCTGGAATCTGGAAGCACCCAGCAAACCGGCAACGGCTTCTAGTTTGCGGTTCACACCTTGAAAAGCCATTACGGCCAGCTTGATCGCAAAAGGCAGATTCACAGCCAACTGTGCCATTACAATTCCATTTTGATGAAAGACAAATGGAAGTCCGGCGGATTTGAGTGCTTTTCCGGCAGGTGTCGAAAACAAGATCAGTAAGCTGAGTCCGATGACGATATATGGAAGTGTCATTGTAAGTTCCAAGACAGCTTCCACGCTTCCGCGAAACGGAACGGGAAGGTGAGTCAATACGTATCCGGTAGGAATTGCTACAAAAAAGCACAGGATGGAAGAAATCAGTGCAGTTTTCACGCTCATCCAGGTGGCAAAGAGTGTTTCACGATCTTTTAAATGTTCTGCAAACACATAGCCACCACGGAAGATAATAATGCATACAATTCCGCCTATAAAGCATAGGACGAAAAGTGTGATAATATAACAAAAGAGTGTAAATAAATCTATTTTATGTTTTTTCATTTTACCAGTTCATAGCCATAGGATTCCCAGATTTTATGAGCTTCTTCTGTTCCTAAGAATTCAGTAAATGCATCAGCAGCTTCTACATTCTCATTAAAAGATAAGCGGGCAGCCGGGATTACTTTCACATAAGCGTCTAAATCGGTAGTATCGCAGATTTCCACACCGTCAGCTTTTGCATTTTCTTTCCAGATGATTGCTGCATCGGCTTCGCCTAGTCCAACTACAGTTGCAAGCTGTGGGGCAGTTGTAGTTGTTGCTGCGATTGTCACTTTTTCTCCAATCTGGAAATCAGCAAATGCCTTTTTCGCAATTTTACCGATTGGTGTAGACTCCGGATCTCCGATAACAGTAACCACATCTTCACGCGCAAGATCATTTAATCCCTGAATATTCTTCTCGTTTCCTTCTTTTACGACCAATACCGGAATATGTTTTACAAGGTCTTCACTACTTGTTACGAATTCCTCTACAGGTTTTAATTCTTCTTTGGATCCGGCGATAAAGAAATCTCCTTCCTGGGATTCCCGAATCTGTGTCTGGATCTGTGCTGCATTGGCATATGTTACGTTCATCTCACAGCCTGTCTCTTCCTGGAAAGCGTCTGCAATTTCCTGGAATGGCTGCTGCATTCCAGCACCACAGTAGATAGAAAGAGCTCCGTCAATCTGCACAGCATCTTCTTTCCCTTCTGTTTTGTTCTCTGTTTCTGTCTGTGCTTTTTTCGTGTCTTCTGTTTTCTCATTACTTCCGGCACAGCCTGCCAGGGACAGCATCATTGTTGCTGCTAATACAAGTGCTACATTTCTTTTTTTCATTTTGTTTCCCTCCTGATTTTACCGATTATTTAAAAAAAACAAATCGGTTGATAAGGCTATTGTATCTATATATCATTGAAGCGTCAAGGACATGTGACGGTTTCTTGCAAAAAAAGCCAAATATCAGTAATGGAGCCCCTATCCTATTGTGAGCAAGCAGAATTTCTTGTATAATGTACAGTATGTATGAAAAAGCAGGGAGATCAATATGAATAGAACAAAGCTTGCAATTGTAGATACCTTCTGGCAGTTGCTGGAAGAAAAACCATATAATAAAATCACGGTGCAGGATATTGTAGACCGATGTCATGTAAATCGAAATACATTCTATTATCATTTTCAAGATATCCCGTTTCTTGCGGAATGGTCTGTCGAAATGTGGACAGATGAGGTGATAAAAGACCGTGGAGATTTTGAATCTCTGACGCATTGTATTGTCTATATGGCAGAGGAATGTACAAAGAGAAAGAAAGCACTTTTACACCTTTATCGTTCTTCTAAAAAAGAGTATTTTCTAGAATATCTGAACAAAATGGGACATCATATCATTTGTTCTTATGTAGAAAACAGGACAGGAAGCTTTGTGAGATATTATAAATGTACATTTGTGGGGATCATTCTTGACTGGCTGGAGGATGCAGCCTCTTATGATTTGGTAGAATTCTGCCAGGAGGTATGTGAACTCTTTTCCGGTTCCGGTGAAAAAGCACTTCTTAAATGTGTGGCAGAATCTTCGAAGAAGCAGTAATATTCGATGTAATACCGGAAATAGAAGTATTAAATGAAATAAAAGCATAAACGATATAAGACCAGGCATTAGACAATTCGTTGTCAAATGTCTGGTTTTTGTATATCTGCAGACGGTTTGTCCATTGTTGGAAGATAGAAATTGAGCTAAATTGAAGCTAACATAAAGATCCTTAAAAGGGGAGGTGAAGGCTTTGAAACAGCTGAAAACAGCAAAAATAGGGTATATCATGATATCTATTGCTTTTTATATTTCTGGACTCTGCTGTATCATTTCTCCGAATGTGATGGGAAGAAACGGAAAGGTGGCAGCGGGAATACTTCTTATTGCCTATGGAATTATAAAGATGATCGGATATTTTTCGAAAGATCTCTATTGTCTTGCTTTTCAGTACGATCTGGCCTGTGGAATCTTTCTGATCATACTTGGAGTGGTTGCGCTAAGTATCAGAAATCCGAAGGAAGGCTATATGTTAGCGGGACTTGGAATATTAATTCTATTAGACAGTCTTTTAGTGATTCAGACCTCTTTAGATGCCAGAAGATTTGGAATGACAGAATGGAAATGGTTTTTATTTTTCTCTGTATTATCCGGAGTGTTGGGAATTACTATCATAATCTGCAAGACAATGCTTATTGCAGGAGTGGCACTATTAGCAGAAGGCGGAATGAGACATTACATGGTGCATTGTACAGTCAAGATAGAGCCATAAATATGGAAGAACGCGTTAATGAAAATTCAAAAACAGGAGGAAACTACAATGAATGCAGCAAATACTTTAAAGAAACTGGGAATCGAGAAAACATTTGATTATATTTATAAAGATCCGGATAAAAACATGCCGAAGATTATGGACTGGGCGGATAAATTCGCAGAAGGAGAGTTCCCGACACAAAGAGAGATGATCCGAGAAGCGATCACAGATCCAAAACATCCATATTATAACTTTATTCGTCATCTGATCAATGATGTGGATCCGAAAGTAACAAAGACACTGGCTGTTAACTTTTTTATCAATTCAGCTTTGGTAGGATGGAAAAAAGAAGAGGAATTAAGAAAGAAATATAATTGTAATATTCCGTGGGCGATTCTTCTGGATCCTACGTCAGCCTGTAATCTTCATTGCACCGGATGTTGGGCAGCAGAATATGGTCATAAACTGAATCTTACCTATGACGAGATTGATGATATTATCTGTCAGGGGAAAAAACTGGGCGTTTATTTATACATTTATACAGGCGGAGAACCGCTGGTTCGTAAAAGAGATTTAATCCGCCTTTGTGAAAAGCATTCAGACTGTGTATTCCTTTGCTTTACGAATGCAACACTGATTGATGAGGAGTTTGCAGATGAAATGCTTCGCGTAGGCAACTTTGTTCCGGCAATTTCACTGGAAGGTTTTGAGGAAGCAACGGACGGACGCCGCGGTGAAGGCGTTTATCAGAAGGTTCGCAAAGCAATGGAACTTCTTAGAAGCAAGAAGTTGATTTATGGTATCTCCTGTTGTTACACAAGTGCAAACTATGATTCTATCACATCAGAGGAATTCTACGATTCTATGATTGAAATGGGAGCGTACTTTGTATGGTATTTTCACTATATGCCGGTTGGAAATGATGCGGTACCGGAACTGATGCCAACGCCGGAACAGCGTATCGGAGTTTATAACAAGATCCGTAATTATCGTGCAACAAAACCGTTGTTTGCAATGGACTTCCAAAATGATGCGGAGTATGTAGGTGGATGTGTTGCAGGAGGACATCGATATTTACATATTAATGCAAACGGAGATATTGATCCATGTGTATTTATTCATTATTCAGATTCCAATATCAGAGAAAAATCATTACTGGATACGTTGCGTTCACCAATGATGATGGCTTATCACGACAATCAGCCATTTAATGACAATATGCTTCGCCCATGTCCGATGTTGGAAAATCCGGAAAAACTTCGTGAGATGGTAGCAAAAGCCGGAGCACATTCTACAGACCTTCAGTCTCCGGAAACAGTCGAGCATCTTTGTGCAAAATGCGATCAGTACGCGAAAGACTGGCAGCCAGCAGCAGACAAGCTTTGGAATGGCGGAAAAGAGAAATGAATAACAGTTGAGAAAAGTAAAAAAACGAGAAAATGATCGGGAGGGAAGAGTATGAAGATGTTGAAAAAAATAAAGACTGATATGTGGATCAGTGTAGTTATGATGTTTCTGATCGGTGTTTTATTTGTCGTCCGTCCGCAGGATTCTCTGGAAATAACAGCGATTATCGCGGGTGTGATAATATTTGTAAATGGTATCTATGACCTGGTTTACTATAAGAGAGCATGGATTGACTTATACTCGAGAGGAACTCTGTTTGAGGGAATTATGAAATGTATCCTTGGAATCTTTATATTTACTCATGCAGGGATTATGACGGTTCTGTTCTCTTATGTGTTCAGTATTTATATCATAATCAATGGTATTATCTGCTTAGAAACAACAGTCTATATGAGACGGCTGTTTCATGTGAGCAGTGTAGGATATGTCATTCTGTCAGCACTTGTGGTTTTGGGAGGAATCATTATGATGTTCTTCTCACCGGATACAGTAAAGGCAGCTGCGATCATGACGGGAATTATTTTCATAACCAATGCAGTGATCAACAGCGTGATCTTGTATCGAATCCAGAAAATAAGTAAGGAATGTGCAGGACAGATACAGGAAGCTGTGGATGCGTTGAACGGGAATATAATTGATGTGGATGATGATGTGAAATGACGGATATAAGATGACAGATTGTAGTTTTATCAACTTCAAGAAATGAAAAGAATATGCTATACTTATAAGACAAGAAGAAAGAACGTTACTGTTCACTCCCGTGTCAATCACTCCGCTGATTGACACGGAGGATGCGTGTTTTGACTTGAATGCATCTCGCCTCATCGCCAAAGGCGATTTAAAATGGCGAGATGCGTTGCTGGTCGCACATCGTGTGAACAGTAACGAACGGACGGAGAGGCGTAGGTATGGCGAAAGTACATGGGGAATCAAAGCTGACTTTTTTGGAGTCGACGAGTATTATCATAGGACACGGCGTGGGATCGGGAATTCTTTCGGTCCCATTCCTTGCATCCAGAAATAACTGGCATGATATCATCTGGATTTCGGCAGTGGCTTATTGCATGAATCTGCTATTGCATTTTATGATTGCGGAACTGTCTTTGAATAACAATGGCGCGCAGTTTATCAAATGCTTTGAAAATGAGCTGTTTGTGGGAAAGCTGAAGATGGCATGTACATGGCTGGCGTTTGGGCTGCTTGGCTTTTCAGTTGTAGTGAATGTGAGCGGATTTATCACCGGTGCGGCAGCAGTATTTTCAGCATGGTTTCATCTTCCATCAGTGGTCGGAATGCTGCTCTTTTATGTATTGGCAGCAAGTGTGGTCTATATCGGAATGAAACTGGTTGGAATTTGTGAGAAAATTGCAGTGATTTCTATGTTTGGAGTCATAGGGATCCTTTTTGTAGCAACGATGCTTTCAGAGACAACAGAGCTTTCGACAAAGTTCTATTCGAATAACAATATGCTGGCACTTTATAGCATGATTGCATTTTCATTATCTGCTGTTATGTCTGTGCCACAGGTTGTGAAAGGTTTAGAAGGAGACGAAAAAGGTATTCGTAAAGCGATTGCAGCAGGCACGGGCTTGAATATGGGACTGATTCTTTTGATCACATTTATGACGCTTCTGGGATGTTCTAATGTAACAGAGAATGGAGCACTGGTGGATCTTTCCGGACATCTTGGCGGATGGGTCAGCATTATCGGATATGTATTTTCCTTGCTGGCTCTTGCAACATCTTTCTGGGCAAATACACTGAATCTTCGAGATATTGTGAATGAACAGACGAAATGGGGCGAAAAGATCAGCTGGCTTGCAGCTACATTACCTTGTCTTGTGATCGCACTTGTGGGTGTGCAGAGCTTTGTTGGTTTCACAAGAATGGCAAGTGTGGTTCAGGTTCTGACCGGAGTAGGAGTGATTGTTGCATACAATCGTTCCAGAAGACGTGCGGGAACTAGCCTGATTTGCGGAAGACTTGGTAGTTTGCCGTTCCAGATATTAGCAGTAGCAGCTTCGTTGGTAGCATCTGTAGGAGCAGTGCTTACGGTGACAGTGTGAAATTACAAATATGTTATTACAAAAGTTGATGAAGAAGGAGATAAGAAAATGCAAGGACAGATTGAAGTAAACAGTAGTATTTTAGAAAGATTTGAATTCAGGGATATTAGACAGGAAGAGGCAGATCAGGCAGTCTTGATTGAGAAAATTTGTTTCCCGCCAAATGAAGCATGTTCTGAGAAACACATGAAGGAGCGAATTGGTGTGACTCCAGAATTGTTTTTAGTTGCGGTAGATAAAACAACTGGAAAGTTAGCAGGATTTTTGAATGGAATTGCAACGGACGAGGAAAAATTCCGAGATGAATTTTTTACAGATGCATCTTTGAATAATCCAAAAGGAAAGAAAGTTATGATCCTTGGCTTAGATGTATTACCGGAGTATCGAGGACAAGGTCTGGCACGAGAGATTGTAAGATGTTATCTGCAAAGAGAAGAAGAAAAGGGAAGAAAAGAAATTGTTCTTACCTGCCTGGATGAAAAAGTAGAGATGTATAAAAGATTTGGGTTTGTAGATCTGGGAATGTCAGATTCTGTCTGGGGTGGAGAAGAATGGCATGAAATGACATATTATCTGAGATAGAAGTAAATAACGAATGATAGTGAAAGTTGTAAAGTCTAATGGAAAATATTTGCCAAAGACTTTACAGCTTTTTTCTAAAAATGTATGATAAGAAAGAAAAATGAAAAACATGAGATAGGTGAGACAGGAGAAAATATCATGGAATATTGGGATATTTATGACGCAGAGAAACAGCTGACAGGAAGAACAATGAAGCGAAATGACTGGTGCTTAAAGGATGGGGAATACCATCTGACAGTGCTTGGAGTTGTGGCAAGACCGGATGGAACATATCTGATCACGAAACGTGTAATGACAAAAGCGTGGGCACCGGGGTGGTGGGAAGTATCTGGCGGTGCAGCGCAGGCAGGAGAGTCTTCTGAGGAAGCGGTATGCCGTGAAGTGAGAGAAGAGACAGGATTAGATATTTCTAATGCAGAAGGCGGATATGTATTTACTTATAAGCGAGAAAATCCGGGCGATGGTGATAATTATTTTGTTGATGTATATCGCTTTGTGCTTGATATTGATGAGAATGATCTGAAACTTCAGAAAGAAGAAACAGATGGATATATGTTCGCAACGAAGGAGGAGATTGAAAACTTTGCCAAGGAGGGAATCTTCCTTCATTATGACAGCATTAAGAGAGTGTTTGAACAGTTACAATAATTTATAGAATGAGGAAAAGTTATGCATTCAGAAAAGAAGAAAAACAGATTTGAAATTGATATGTGCAATGGCTCGATCATGAATAAGCTGATTTCTTTTTCAATTCCGCTGATGATATCTGGAATTCTGCAGCTTGCATTTAACGCAGTGGATATTGTTGTGGTAGGAAGATTCAGTGGAAGTGAGTCACTGGCAGCAGTCGGATCAACCACAGCACTGATCAATGTATTTACGAACTTATTTATAGGAATATCTCTTGGAGCAAATGTGCTTGCAGCCAGGTTCTATGCGGCAGGGCGCGAGAAAGAGATGTCGGAGATAGTGCACACAGCGATTACATTTGCGATTATAAGCGGAGTTGTGATGGCATTAGTTGGATTGTTCTTTTCCAGAGGAGCACTTGAGTTGATGGGAACACCGGATAATGTGATCAATCTTTCGACACTATATATGAAGATCTATTTCCTGGGAATGCCGTTTTTTATGTTATATAATTACGGAGCGGCAATCTTAAGAGCGGTTGGAGATACGAAACGACCACTTTTGTTTTTGATCGTAGCAGGTGTGATTAACGCATGTTTAAATCTTTTACTTGTAATTGCTTTTCATTTAGGAGTAGCGGGCGTTGCAATTGCAACGGTAACAGCACAGTTTGTATCGTGTGTATTGGTATTGCGTTGCCTGTATAAATCAGACAGCAGTTATCAGCTTCGCTTCTCGAAGCTAATGATAAAAAAAGTATATTTAGGACAGATCTTTCAGGTTGGAATTCCGGCAGGAATTCAGAGTACTGTGATCAATTTCTCAAATGTACTTCTGCAGTCATCGGTCAATTCTTTCGGATCCGTGGCGATGGCAGGATATACGGCAGCGAATAACATTTTTGGATTTTTATATGCATCGATCAATGCAGTGACACAGGCATGTATGAGTTTTACAAGCCAGAATTACGGAGTCGGAAAATGGAAACGAATGGACAGAGTCTTAGTTGACTGCCTGATTCTTTCCACAACGATTGCATTAATTCTTGGTGGAGGTGCGTATCTCTTTGGACCGGAGCTTTTGAAGATTTATACTGATGATCCTCAGGTTATCAGCTGTGGTATGGAGATTCTTCTATATACAACAGTTACTTATTTTCTGTGCGGATGGATGGATCTGTTCCCGGGATCTCTTCGTGGAATGGGAAAATCAATTGTGCCGATGATACTTTCCGTAATCGGAACAGTCGGAACGAGAATCGTCTGGATCTTTGGAATATTTCCAAGATTCAGATCATTGAAGATTTTGTTTATTTCCTATCCGGTATCCTGGATCATTACGATCATCCTGCAGGTGATTTGCTTTATTTTTGTCAGAAGAATCGTTTATGCGCCACTGAAAAAACGAGAGGCTGCTATATAATGAAAAAAGAAATGCTTTATTTCCCAAAATATAAGAGGGAATAACGCATTTCTTTTTTTATTACAGCATTTTGTAAATGATAATTATTGACAAATCCAACATCCTGGAATAAGCTAGTTTTGTATAACTAATTGATAAAAAATCGCAATAAGCTAAAGAGGATGATAAAAAAATGACATTAAAAGAATTAGCGATTGGAAAGAGTGCTGTAATTCGAACAGTTGGAGCTTCCGGTGCGTTACGACAGCATTTTTTGGATATGGGTATGATTCCGGGTGCGGAAGTTACGGTGGTAAAGTTTGCACCGATGGGAGACCCGATGGAATTGCAGGTACATGGATATGAACTGACACTTCGTCTTGCAGAGGCAGAACAGATTGAAGTTGAGGAAATCAGCGAGAGAACAAACAGCCATTTCCGTGGAGAACGTTTGAAACCGGTAGATCATCCGGGACTTGGAGAAGAAGGAAAGTATCATTCTGAAGAAGATGCTAATCCGTTACCGGATGGAACAGTGCTTACTTATGCCCTGGTAGGAAATCAGAACTGTGGAAAGACAACGTTGTTTAATCAGCTCACAGGAGCAAATCAGCATGTAGGAAACTTCCCAGGAGTAACAGTAGACCGTAAGGATGGAGCAATCAAAGGTTATCCGAATACGAATGTGACAGACCTTCCGGGAATTTATTCAATGTCTCCATACAGCAGTGAGGAGATTGTTTCAAGAAATTTTGTGTTGGATGAACATCCGAAAGCAATCATCAATATTGTGGATGCAACGAATATTGAGCGAAATCTCTATCTGACAATGCAACTTCTCGAAATGGATATTCCGATGGTAGTAGCTTTGAATATGATGGACGAGGTGATTGGAAATCATGGATCTATTGATGTGAATACAATGGAAGCACTGCTTGGAGTTCCGGTTATTCCGATTTCGGCAGCGAAGAACGAAGGTGTGGATGAAGTAATACGTCATGCACTTCATGTGGCAAAATACCAGGAGCGTCCGCTGCGTCAGGATTTCTGTGATAAAAGTGATCATGACGGTGCGGTCCACAGATGTATCCATGCAGTGATTCATCTGATTGAAGACCATGCAGAAGAAGCAAAGCTGCCGGTACGTTTTGCCGCAACGAAGGCAATTGAGGGGGATCCGCTGATCTTAGAACAGTTAAAGCTTGATCAGAATGAGTTGGATATGCTTGAGCATATTGTACAGCAGATGGAGACGGAACGTGAGGTTGACCGAAGTGCGGCAATCGCAGATATGCGATTCGATTTTATTGAACGTCTCTGTGAGCAGACGGTTGTGAAACCGAAAGAGAGTAAAGAACGTGTCAGAAGTGAGAAGATAGACAAAATCTTGACAGGAAAATATACAGCGATCCCATGCTTTATCGGAATCATGGTGCTTGTATTTTATCTGACATTTAATGTAATCGGTGCATTTCTGCAAGGAATTCTGGAAATGGGAATTGATCAGTTGTCAAGAATGGCTGAGGCGGGACTGATCGCACTCAATGTAAATGATGCAATCCGAAGTCTTGTGATCGACGGAATCTTTACAGGAGTAGGAAGCGTGCTTAGTTTTCTTCCGATTATCGTTACTTTGTTCTTCTTCCTCTCTATGATGGAAGACAGTGGATATATCGCGCGAGTGGCATTTGTAATGGATAAACTGCTTCGTAAGATCGGTCTTTCCGGTCGAAGCATTGTGCCGATGTTGATCGGATTCGGATGTACAGTTCCGGCAGTTATGGCAACAAGAACATTGACCAGTGAAAGAGACCGTAAGATGACGATCCTTCTGACACCGTTTATGAGCTGTACAGCAAAACTTCCGATTTATGCATTCTTTGTAAGTACATTTTTCCCGGGTAAGGGCGGACTGATCATGTCGGGTCTGTACGTGCTTGGAATTGTAGTTGGAATTTTAATCGCATTCCTTTATCGAGGAACTCTGTTTAAAGGAGAACCGGTACCATTTGTTATGGAACTTCCGAATTATCGTCTGCCGGGTGCGAAGAATGTGGCACAGCTTCTTTGGGAGAAAGCGAAAGATTTCTTACAGAAAGCATTTACAGTTATTCTGATGGCAACGATTGTTGTATGGTTCTTGCAGAGTTTTGACTTGCATCTGAACCTTGTGGAGAATTCAGCAGATAGTATTCTTGCTATGATTGCAGGTGCACTTGTTCCAATCCTTCGTCCGCTTGGACTGGGAGACTGGAGAATCTGTACAGCACTGATCAGTGGATTTATGGCGAAAGAAAGTGTAGTATCTACACTTGAGGTATTGTTCGGAGGTGGAATTGCTTCTGTACTGACTCCATTGTCAGCAGGTGTTTTGCTTGTATTCAGTCTGCTTTATACACCGTGTGTTGCAGCGGTCGCATCAGTAAAGCGCGAGCTTGGTGCAAAATGGGCTGTCGGAATGGTGTTCTGGCAGTGTCTGATCGCATGGGTTGTGGCAATCATCACGAGAGGAATCGGAATGCTGCTTTTCTAATGGGGAAAGCTGTTACTGTGACGGTAACGCAATGTTTTGGAATAAATCGTCTGGGAATAAATGATAAAATTTATTGACAAAACAGAATTCATTCGTTATAGTAAGAAACGATGTGTCAGTGAGGCAGTTGTTCATGAGACGAACCGAGCCGAAAGATAAATTAAATATATTCCGTGAGGGAGTAGTTCGCATGAAAATGTGATTTGTCAACATACCGGTGAGAATGAGTTTTAAAAGATCACCTGGCAAATCTTAAAGAATGAGACTCATGTATGTTTTAAATAAGAGGACGAGTTTGTTATGTCAAGCAAGCAGTTCTCTTATCATAGAACATACGTGGGTCTCTTTGTTTTTACATATTAGGAAAGTCCTTTCCTAATATATAAAAAACGCTCCGCTTAGGATGCGCACTGCAATTGTAGCGGAACAGATACAGAAGAAAAAAGAAAAGAGGAGAAACATGGCACTATTTATCGAGCTTTTGTTGATGGGGGTCGGGCTTGCGATGGATGCATTCGCAGTGTCTGTCTGTAAGGGCCTTGGAATGAAGAAGCTGAATAAGAAACAGGCGGTAGTGATCGGATTGTATTTTGGAGGGTTCCAGGCATTAATGCCGCTTGTGGGATGGGTTCTTGGAATTCAGTTCCAAAAGTATATTACAAGTATTGATCACTGGATCGCATTTATTCTGCTTGGCTTTATCGGTGGGAAAATGATTCTGGAGGCAGTAAAAGAATGGAATGAAGAAGATATTGTTGAAGTAAAAGATCAGCCGTTGGATCATAGAAATATGTTTGTACTTGCCGTTGCGACGAGTATCGATGCGCTGGCAGTCGGAATCACATTTGCATTTCTGGACACACCGATTCTTGAGGCAATTACGATCATCGGAATTACGACAATGATTATTTCTATTGTTGGTGTAGTGATTGGAAATTATTTTGGTGGGAAATATAAACATAAGGCAGAACTGGTTGGTGGAATCATCCTGGTGCTTTTAGGTGTTAGGATTTTGATCCAGCATCTGTCTGGATTAGCATAAAATGAGGTTGAATATAGTATAGCAGAAAGGAAATAAAAGATGAGTGATTTGTTTCAAAGTGTGCCATTTGCAGTGGTACTTTTAATTATTGGATTTGTGTTTCTTGTAAAAGGTGCAGATGCATTTGTTGAGGGGTGTAGCAGTATCGCAAGACGGTATCATGTTCCGTCACTGATCATCGGAATGACGATTGTGGCGATGGGGACGAGCCTTCCGGAGACTGCGGTCAGTGTGACAGCAGCAGTTACGGGAAACAATGCACTTGCAGTCAGTAATGCGGTAGGATCTAATATTTTCAATCTCATGGTTGTAGTCGGAGCCTGCACGCTTTTTACTTCCGTGGCAGTTCAGATTAATACGTTAAAGATTGATTTTCCGATCTCTATTCTGTGTGCGGTATTGCTTCTGATTCTTGGTGCAGCCGGAATGTCACTGGGACATATAGATGGAGTTGTATTTATTATCTTATTCCTGGCGTTTATCCTCTACATGATCCGCTCAGCACAGACATCTCGTGAGAAAAATGTGGAGCCGGGAGTGGAAGAGGAAGAGTATCTTCTGGAAGCAGAGGAGATTCAGGAAATGTCTATGGGAAAGAGTGTGATTTACATTCTTCTCGGCGCAGTAGCGATTGCGGTCGGAAGTGATTGGGTAGTAGACGGTGCCTGTACAGTTGCGGCGGCAATTGGAATCAGTCAGACTCTGATCGGTCTTACTGTAGTTGCATTTGGAACAAGCCTTCCGGAGCTGGTTACATCGATTGTAGCAGCAAAAAAAGGTGAGGTGGATATGGCACTTGGAAATGTGATCGGTTCCAATATCTTTAATATTCTCATGGTGCTTGGTATTGCGGCAGCAATTTCACCGGTCGCATTTTTGACAGAAAATATCATTGATATTGCAGTGCTGATCGTGTTCAGTGTTATTGGATGGATCATGGCATGGACGAAAAGAGAACTTAATAGAAAAGAAGGTATTATCATGTTACTTCTTTATGCAGTGTATGTTGTGTACATTTGTATGAGATAGTTTGTGATAACTCTGAAAAAAGGATTATGTAAAAGGCAAAAAGTACTTGTGCCAATCACATAATCCTATTTTAGTTTCCTATAATTAATGCAAAGTAGCCCCAGTCCCATAAGAGGGATTCGAAACTGTTTTCCAGATATTCATAAATATCCGCTGTTTCATATCCGGTCATTCGTGTAATGATCACAAGATATTGTCTCAACGTTTCGTAAGAAATTTCAGAAACGTTTGCGTCTGTGCCATCTAGCATCCATCTTAAGAAAATGCTGTGGCGGATTGATGCATATTCAAGGGCAATCCATTGCATCTGTACCAGTACATTTTCCAGGTCACTGTCAGGAAGCAGGAGATCGGAGAAAATCTCGTTGCGCAGGAAATTGCGAAGCAGTGGTTCGTAAGGGCTCAAGTATTGTGTGAATTGTTCCCATTGTTCCAGTAAAGTGGATTCGTAAGCTTTAGTATCATCAGGATTTCCAGTATTGTCCGAAAGGGCTTCCGATATTTCTTCAGCCAAAGCAAGAATTGGATTCAGAGTATCCTGATAGAGCCCTTCTTTTTGATAGTTTACGGAAAGATCTTGTAACAGTTCGTTACATTCATTGATCAGATCCAAAGGCGGAAGGTCTATATCTGAGATCGCATTTCCAAGTTCTCTCACTGTGCTATCAGAAAAATAATCTTCTAACAGTTCTTTTGTTAATGGCTGATGCTGGTATAATTCCTGAAGAATATAGAAGCTTTCCAAAAGTTCTTCTTCGATTGTTCTGGAAGAATCATCTAAAAGATTGAGTAGTTTTTCACGCAAGAGGAAAAGGACAGAAGTATCTGTATCGCCAGTATCGGACAAAGTGTCTGATACATTTGGGAAATGCAGGGACTTCTGTTTGTTCCACAGGTCAATCACTGCAGGGCAGCAAGGCATCAGCATTTTCTCGTTATGTGTCGGAAAGCGATGCTCCTCTCGTGGAAATGTAGTGCACGTTTCTGATAGGACTTTGTCGCCGTAAGCAACAACAAGGCGGCAGAGCTTCTCAGAGTTAAGGAATGGACAGCGATGATCACTGTCCAGGCCTATCACACGCTGTCCATCTTTTTTAATCGTATAAGCACTTAAATTTTTCTTTTGTTCAGGTACGGTTTCCGGAGCCTGGAGTTTCTTCCATTTACGGTTCGTATCTGCATCGACGCCAATCTTCCATTCCTGGCAGCAGGTGATCGGACAGCGGTCGGCGATGCAGGTGAACTTAGAATAATAATCAGGTATCAAATAATTAATTTCTGTCATTACGGTCATGGAATTCTGTATGCTGCCCAACATATTTGTATGCCGGACGGATGATCTTACCGGCATTTAACAGTTCTTCCAGACGATGTGCACTCCACCCGGTGATACGCGCAATCGCGAAGAGTGGTGTGAAAAGCTCTTCCGGAATATTCAGCATTGTATAAACAAATCCGCTGTAGAAGTCAACGTTAGCACAGACAGGTTTCAGCATCTTTCTGTGTGTCATGATCTCTTCACCGGCGATTCTTTCTACGCGGTCATAAAGTGCGAATTCATCGTCAAGTCCCTTTTCAGAAGCAAGCTTCTGTGCATAGCTCTTCAAAATCTTTTCTCTTGGGTCGGAGATTGTGTAGACTGCGTGTCCCATTCCATAGATCAGTCCCGTCTTATCAAAGGCTTTTTTATCAAGAATCAGGCGGAGATACTCACGAATCTCATCTTCGTTAGTCCAGTCTTTGACAGACTTCTTAATATCATCAAACATCCCCTGCGCTTTCAAGTTTGCACCACCATGACGAGGTCCTTTCAGAGAACCGATGGAAGCAGCAATTGCTGAATATGTATCTGTTCTTGAAGAAGTAACAACATGTGTAGTGAAAGTGGAGTTGTTACCACCGCCGTGTTCTGCATGAAGAATCAGTGCAACATCAAGAACCTTGGCTTCTAGTTCTGTATACTGTCCATCCGGACGAAGCATGTACAAAATATTTTCGGCAAGTGAGCGGCCTTTCTCCGGATTACGGATCAGAAGTGTCTCATCTTTACGGAAATGTCTGTATGCATGATAAGAATATACTGCGATCAGTGGAAGCTTTGCAATAAGTTCAAGAGCCTGACGCAGTGCATTTTCAACAGAAATATCTTCCGGGTTCTCATCATATGTATATAAAGTAAGAACACAGCGCTGGAGTGCGTTCATGATGTTAGAGCTTGAGGCCTTCATGACAACGTCACGAACAAAACGTCCGCTTAGATCTTCTAATTCAGATAAAACTTTCAGAAAATGCTCTAATTCATCTTTTTTTGGAAGACGTCCGAAAAGGAGCAGGAAAGTTGTCTCCTCAAATCCAAAACGTTTGCCTTTCAGACCGTTGATAAGGTCATTGACATTGATTCCCTGATAGTAAAGTCCACCTTCAGCAGGAATTTTACGTCCGTTTATAACATCAAATCCACAGACATCGGATACTTCAGTCAGTCCGGTAAGAACTCCTCGGCCGGTTGAATCACGAAGTCCGCGCTTTACATCATATTCTTCATAAAGATTCGGATCAATGCGGTGTCCTTTCAAAAGTGTTTTCTCTAAATAGTCCATATCACTGCGCAGATCGTCAGTGTTTGCAATTAATATATCATTTGAATTCATAGCTTTCATCCTCACAATACATATATGTTTTCTGGTGTCTTGATAATGCATTTTAATGTAATTATAAACAGTCGAGATGAAATTTGCAAGAAATATATATGTATTCTTGCAAAAACATGAAAAAAATCAAGAAAAGTACGCATAAAACAGAATAAAATGAATATTGAATTGTTAGATAACTCAAAAATAAGAATGCCTAAATGAGTTTTCTGAATCGTCAGAAAGAAAATGATGTGGCTGTGGTCATACCAGATGCCAAAACGCAAATCTATTGTAAAAATACAAAAATATGGAGAGATATTTTATTATAAAGTGCTGAAAAATAGGAGAAACAGGTGCATTTATTGACGCATAATAATAAGAAGAGTATAATGTTAAAAAGATAACAATAGGTTGGTATAACCAATTAAAAGAAGGAGGGGGATAATTATGTTATTCCAAATTTATGGCGATGGTGCCGGCTGGCAGCTGTTAGGGTGGGTACTGGTGTTTGCCGGACTTGTTCTTGCAAATGAATTCGCAAGACGTACAAAAATCGGTGGACTGATCTGTTTTGGAGCTATTCCGGCTATACTTACCGTTTATTTCATCGCAATCTATATCTGTGCAGCAAATGGTGCAGAATGGGCACTGAATAACGATACTTATGTACATATGACAAGCTGGTTCCATTATGCAAAATTGTATGCTGCAACAGCAGGGTGTATTGGTTTTATGATGCTGAAATACAAATGGGGAATTGGTAAGACAGAATGGTTCAAAGTATTCCCGTTTGCAATCGTTGCAATCAATATTCTGATTGCAGTAGTAAGTGATTTTGAATCAGGTATCCGTGGATTCATGGCAATGAAAGAATTCGGTGACCGCTGGTGGCTGTCTTCAGAAAATGTATGGCTCTACGGAGGATGGTGGAACTGGGTGAACGGAATTGCCGGAATCCTGAATATCTTCTGTATGACAGGATGGTGGGGAATCTACACATCCAAGAAACATGATGATATGCTTTGGCCGGATATGACATGGTGTTTCATTATTGCATATGATCTGTGGAATTTTGAGTACACATATAATAACCTGACAACACATGCATTCTACTGTGGTGTTGCATTACTTCTTGCTCCAACATTTGCAAATATGTTCTGGAATAAGGGTGGCTGGATCCAGAACCGCGCGAATACGCTGGCACTGTGGTGTATGTTTGCTCAGGTATTCCCATTATTCCAGGATGCAAGCCGTTTCTCAGTAATTCCGGCTCTGTATTCTGACGGATTCATGGATGCAGCAGTAAGACCGACAAGTGCTAATCCAACCATGCAGGGTGTGATCGCGGTAATTGCACTTGCAGCGAATGTGATCTGTCTGGCTGCAATTATTAAGAGAGCAAAACAGCAGAAGAAGAATCCATACAAGAATGAGATCTTTACAGATCAGAAGGATTATAAGGAAGCAATGGCGAGAGCAGAAGTTTAAATTTGTATTTAGACGTTTGAATTCTGAGTAATGAAGCAAAAACTTTTGTTGGATAAGGGCGTGATGTGGATACTTTATTGCATCGGACACCGGCCCGCTCCTCTTCA
>UMGU01007873.1_pt1 | contig 39216 bp, 52 predicted proteins | sample 1965331 | NCBI WGS metagenome assembly UMGU01 (sample SAMEA4836078, study PRJEB28245) | human gut metagenome | biome: gut microbiome; material: fecal sample | place: Denmark | collected 2008
CTTGTTGAGATGGGTATCGTTCTTGCAGCCCTTGGAAAGATTGGCGGATTCTCAAGTATCTTTGCGGCTGGATCTATTCTTATGGTGGTATCCGGTCTAGGTGACATAGCAGATGCGCTCAAGAAATTCGGATCAATGTCTTGGGACGAAATCGGTCGTGGTCTTGCAGCCATGGGTGGTGCTCTTGTTGAGATGGGTATCGTTCTTGCAGCCCTTGGAAAGATCGGTGGATTCTCAAGTATCTTTGCGGCTGGAGCCATTCGAATAGTTACCAATGGTCTTTATGACATTTCCACCGCTCTCCTCAAAATGGGAGGAATGTCTTGGAGCGAAATCGGTCGCGGTCTTTCTGCCATGGGCGGTGCTCTTGGCGAGATCGGTATTGTGTCTGGAGCACTCGGTAAACTTGCAGGTATTTCCGGACTCATTGGAGCTGGGTCGATTCGTCTAGTCTGTGATGGTCTATGGGATATCGCCACATCGCTTGAGAAGCTCGGAAATATGTCCTGGAGTGAAATCGGTCGTGGTCTTACAGCCATGGGCGGTGCTCTTGGTGAGATAGCTATTATTACTGGAGCTCTAGGTAAATTTGCAGGATTGTCATCACTCATTGGTGGCGGAGCCATATTACTGGCAGTCCAGTCTCTTGGCGATATTGCAGATGCACTTAAACAGATGGGATCAATGTCCTGGGATGAAGTAGGACGAGGTCTCGTTGCCATGGGCGGTGCTCTTGGTGAGATCGCTATTGTTACCGGAGCTCTTGGAAGTCTGGCAGGTCTTCCCGCTCTACTTGGCGGTGGAGCTATTCTCCTTGCAGTCCAGTCTCTCGGTGACATAGCAGATGCGCTCAAGAAATTCGGATCAATGTCTTGGGACGAGATTGGTCGTGGTCTTGCGGCCATGGGTGGTGCTCTTGGTGCAGCTGGTCTTGGTTCATTGATGAATTCTCTTTCGGGATTCGGTGCTGGTGCCATTGCAACATATGCAAAACCATTGGGCGATCTTGCTGATTCTGTTGATAAATGGAACGGAGTTTCGGTACCTCCGAATCTTGAATCTGATCTTTCTGCTCTTGCTTCCGGAGTAGGAAAATTTACATTTTCTGGATGGGGTGCTGAGAATATTCCGGCAGTTGCCACAGGTATGTCTAATCTTGCTCCAGCAATTTCTGCATGGAGCGGTGTTTCGGTACCTCCGAATATCGAAAGTGATTTGTCCGGTCTTGCCTCGGGAGTTGGTAAATTCACACTTTCAGGTTGGGGCGCTGAGAATCTTCCAAAAGTTGCAACTGGTATGAGTCAGTTGGCTCCTGCGATGTCAAAATGGAATGGTATTTCAATTCCACCGAACATCAGTACCGATCTGCAGAATCTTGCCAATGGCGTTAAATCATTCACTTTATCTGGTTGGGGTGCTGAGAATCTACCAGCAGTTGCTACTGGTATGGGACAGCTTGCTCCGGCAATAAATAAGTGGAATGGAGTTTCGGTACCTCCGAATATCAAGAGTGATCTCCAGAATCTTTCGGATGGCATCAAGTCTTTCACTCTTGCATTTGCTGGTGGATGGTCTCTAGGTCAGGTAACTGGTCCTCTTGGTGATCTTGCTGGTTCAGTTAAGAAGTGGAATGGAGTTTCAGTACCTCCGAATATTGGAACCGACCTTGCAACTATGGCAAAAGGTGTCAAGAATTTCGCAGGTTCGACCGATGCAGCGAATGAAATGAATACAGTCGGTAAATCTCTGGCTGTGTTTGCTAATGGAGTCGGTGCACTTTCGGGTATTGATTTCGCAACCAATGCTTCGAATATTATAAGTTTCGTAAACACTCTTAATACGATTCCGAATGTTACGACAACTATTGGTGAGCAACTTGGGACTTTAGCTGCTCAGATTCAAACTGCATGTGCATCAATAAATGCGTCTCTGTCGACTGCGAATATCGGCGGATCATTTATGCAGATCGCTACTTCTGTTTCTGCAAGTACTGGAAGTATAAATGGATCTGTGAATTCTTTGTCTAGTGCATTTACCACAGCAGCGAATAATGTTGCCAGTAGTACATCCAGAATAAATACATCCACTCAATCGAATCTCAATGCAGCATGTTCAACGATAAATGGAATGGTTGGATCTTTCAAGCAAGCCGGTAGCAATCTTGGAAATGGACTTAAGAATAGTTTTATTTCTAAGATTCGGAATTTGGGAAGCAGTTCATCCAATGCAATAAGTCAAGCCGTTTCCTCACTGAATTCATATTATCAATCTTTCTATTCGACTGGTACGAATTTGGCTCGGGGTATCGCAAATGGTCTTTCTGATGGTTCTGGAATCATAAATAGGGCCGCGGTATCAGCTGCAAAGCAGGCATTGGATGCTGCGAACAGGACACTTGGAGTTCATTCACCATCTCGTGAATTCTTCAAGACCGGTCGATGGTCAGCAATTGGTTTGGCCAATGGTATGAAGAAATATTCTGATCTTGTGAAGATTGCAGGAACCGACATGGCTAAAAATGCACTCGATTCTGCAAATCAGGCTGTGATGAATACTGATTTCATGTCTGGATATTCTCCGATCATAACACCTAAGATTGATATTTCAAATATTGGAAGTTCTATAGATACGATATCTAGTAATTATCGCATGTCTGTAAGTTCTAAAATGGCTCGAAATATAATGGATGTCAAGAGTGATCAGAATATTCTGCGCCAATATCAGTCCGACATGATTGCAAGCAACCAGACAGTAACTGATGCGATCAATTCACTGAGGGATGATGTAAGCAATATCGATCTCACCAAGCAACCTCCGACTGAGCTTTATATCGATGGCAGGAAACTCGCCTCGACTATTGCGAAGCCGATGGATCAGGCTCTTGGTCTACGCCAAAGGAGAGGAATTTAATCATGCAGTATCCAGGTTTGCCAAACAATCGTTTGATTGTAAATGGTGTTGACCTTTCTACAGAGTACGGCATGATCCTTCTCGATGGTTACACTTTGTCCCCACCAGAACCTAAAACCTATACGGTTGATATTCCTGGTGGGGATGGTGTGATCGATCTTACAGAAGGACTTACCGGAGATGTTGCATATAATAATCGTGAACAAGAATTTACATTTGCAATCATTGATGTAGATAATTGGGAACGTAGTAAAACAATGATATCCAATTTCCTTCATGGTCGTTTATACGATTATAAGATGACCATGGATCCAGAATACACATATCATGGCCGTTTTACTGTCGAAGAATATGGTCATGCAGTTTATGTCGAAGGTGGAACAGTTGGATCATTGAAAGTTAAAGTGAGTGCCGATCCATATAAATTAAAAGAACATAGAGTAATTGAAACCGAAGCAATAGGCGGTAAGGTTATTGAATGTACTTCCGGCAGAAAGAAAGTGCGTCCAATTATCACAACCAACTATGAAGTTCTATGCAATTTTAATGGCGATTCATTTTATGTTCCAAAGGGGTCCCATCGTTTATCGAATGTTCTATTTGTTGAAGGTATCAATAGAATCTATTTCAATACATACCGAATCACTTCAACAACATGGCATGATGCACGTCAATTGCCAATCAGTTCTGAAGTGGTTGGTTTAACGTATGCGGAAGCAAAGCGTCGCAATTATCGTTGGTCCGATGTTCAGCGTTGGGTCAAGGACAATTATACGAATGTCACACGTTGGGATGATATTTCAGATGAAACATGGGATGATGCCGATATCTCTTCAAAGTCATGGAATGATTTGAATTATCAGTATCAAAACAACGTTCCATCAGATGCAACAATCCGTATTGAATATGATGTAAAGGATCTATAATGGCTGTCAATATTACGATAATTAATGGCACGGATCATATTAGTCCAACACCGATTAATAATAATTTCAATAATGTTAAAAGTGCGGTTGACGCATTACAATCCAAAATTGAAAATTTGGATACTGCATTTATTGGATCGACGACACTTATTTCTTCTTCTAATTGTAAAGTTGTTGGAGTTAAGTTCGGTAGAATTGTACAGTTGACTTTAACTGTCAATCATTCCAATAATCAGAGCTGGGGTAGTGAAAATATCGGAACATTGCCAGAAGCTTGGAGACCTGCAGTTCATTGCACTTACACTCATGCTGGACGAGATGGTGCAAATATGAAGGATATTCATATAGATCCGAATGGAGCAATGTCCTATCAAAATTCAGGTGGAGCACAAAGCAACTACGGATTTATTGAGACTTTTATGTATATTTCTTCGAAATGAGTAAAACATGACAGCAACTAAAAATCTTGGTATTACCAAAATTAATGAATCCGATTATATCATTCCCGATCCAATAAATAAAGCATTTGATAAATTCGATGAATCTTTGGCAGATGGTGTCATTGAATATGGAACTAAAGGTGATTGGTGGTATCGTAAATGGAGATCTGGTCGTCTTGAATGTGGTGTAGATGCACATAATTTTGGAACCTACACCACTTCAACACAATGGGGTTCCGCTCAAGGAATTTATGTTGGTGGCGCTTTGACATTTGGTGCATTCCCGGTTGCCTTTATTGAAATTCCATTCTTTACAGTCTCTCTTGTTAAAGCCGATTATGGTGGAATGGCTGGATGGATTGGAATGGGTGGAAGTAATACTCCAAATGTTTCTTCGGTAAGCAAAACGAATTCTGGAAGTTTCTATTACGCAAATCCAAATAAGTCTACGTTTAATAACATGTATTGTTCTTGTTATGCAACTGGACGCTGGAAATAATAAGGAGAATTGATGTACCAGTTAACATACGATTCGAAAATTTTATTCGATCCTTATATGCAATCTACGGCGATCACAGATGCCAAGTATACTGGTAAATCAAATTCAGTTTCATATTTGGATTTCTCGATTGCTCCAAATCATCCATTATATAATACCATTGAAAAAGATAAAGGACTAGTCGAATTTTATTCAGATAATGTTCTTAAATTTCGTGGAAAAATAAACGAAATTGAAATCGATGACTATGGATATAAAATTGTAGCTTGCAATTCAGTACTTCAATATTTGAATCATACTCGTGTTCGTAGTTACTCAACGGTTCCTGGTGACGCTGATCTGACAGCTCCGACATCGGTCGAGGGATATTTCCAATGGCTTATCGATCAGCATAATCTTCATGTCAAGGATGCATCCGAACGTTTTGAAGTCGGAGTGAATCAAGGTGCTGCATTAGATAAAAACGATTATATTCTTCGATCCAATGATGGCTATCCAACAACTCTTGATGAAATCAATGATAAAGTATTGGACAGTCTTGGCGGATATCTATTTGTAGAATATAAAGATGATAGAAACATTCTAAATCTGTATGCAGATGTTCATTCTACAAATAGTCAGATTATTGATTTTGGATCGAATATTCTTTCAATTTCGTATAAAGAAAATGATGACGAACTTTATACGGTTGTGATCCCTAGAGGCGGAACTCCTGAAAAGAAAGAAGGAGATACTAAGGATCCAAAACCAATTAACATCAAAAATCTTCCTGATAACACTTTTGATACCGATTCGGATATAGTAAAATCTGGTGATTGCGTATATTCGCTATCGGCAACGAAACGTTATGGTTATCGGGAATATTATTATAGCAATAATGATATTTTGGATCCTTCAAATCTTCTGAAAGCTGCGGTTCTTCAGCTTAGACTTCAGATGTCTCCAAAAGTCACGATCGAAACAAAAGCAATTGATCTGTCGATTGCATATCCGGGATATGAACAACTGAACATTGGTGATGCGTGTCGAGTTCGTTCCGCCCGACATAATTTGGATGACTATTTTATGCTGTCTGAAATGGAATTGGATTTGAATGATCCATCTCAAACAACATATACATTCGGTGACGAATACGTTAGTCTCGTTGGTCGTCAATCCAATTATCTAAAGCAAATCAATAGCAGCATTGACAGAAACTATGAAGATGTCAATACCGCTATGAGCTATGGAAAAGCAGCTGCCAAACTTGCTGATACTGCTAACAAGACTGCGGATGCTGCTAATAATACAGCTGTGAAGGCAAACGATAAAGCTCAAAAAGCAACTGAAGATGCATTCAATGCCAATACTACAGCAAACAAAGCTCAATCGACTGCTAATACTGCCAACACCACAGCAAATAAAGCTCAAACTACGGCAACTGAAGCATCTAAGACCGCAACTGAGGCCAAGACAACAGCCGATTCTGCGAACAAGGCAGCTGAGGAACTGAAGAAAAAGACAGCAGAGATCGACAAGCAGGTCGAAGCCGCATCGGCTAAAGCGGATCAGGTGAGAACCGATCTTACCCAGCAGGTTCAAAATGTGAAGTCCGAAATGGATACCGCAGTCGAAGCCGCCCAAACATCCGCCAACAAAGCACAGTCCGCAGCAGATGCAGCCCAGAAGGCGGCCGACAAAGCCAATGCATCCACCGTCGATCTGGACAAATCAATCAAGGCCGTCGATGCAAAGGCCATCGCAGCGAAACAGGCCGCAGCCGAAGCCCAGTCCAAGGCCGAGAACGTCGCATCGGATCTCGATTCCGCGAATGCAGTAATCGAACAGCACACCACCGAGCTCGGCGAACTGACGACGAAAGTCACCAATGCTGTCAAGAAGTCCGACAGTGCTCTAAGTGTCTCAACGGAGGCAAAGCAGACCGCTACCGAGGCATCGACCACTGCCACATCAGCATACAAGGATTCGCAGACAGCTCTTACCCAGAGCACCACTGCGACCCAGACCGCGACCGCCGCAAAGACCACCGCCGAATCGGCAAGCAAGACTGCAAGCGATTCGCTTAAGCAGTCTTCCGCAGCTGTGCAGACGGCCAATCAGATCAGTACGACTCTGAGGACTGAGTATCAGACCAAGGCTGATGCCGATAAGATCTATGCGACCCAGTCGAGTCTAAAGCAGACTTCGGATTCCATCACGGCTTCGGTTTCGAAGACATATGCAACGAAAGATGCATTGTCAGCTCTCCAGAACGTTGCGGATAACGCCATCGAATCATGGCGAGGAACCGGTGTCCCGACACTGACGAATAAACCGGCTTCGGACTGGACCACAAATGCAGAAAAGAAGAAGCACTCCGGAGATCTTTATTACGACAAATCAACGGGTAAGGCATATCGTTTCGGTTCCGATGACGGCGAGACATATACCTGGGAACTGAACCAGGATACCGACGTCACCAAGGCATTGGAGGATGCAGCCAATGCACAGACTTCTGCGAATAATGCACAGGCGTCCGCAACGGCAGCGAACACTGCTGCCGGTAAGGCCCAATCGACGGCAAATACCGCAGTCAGCAATGCGGCCACAGCAAAGAACGCAGCAGATGCCGCACAGTCCAGTGCGAACAAGGCTCAGGGCGATGTCGATAAGCTGAAGATCGATATTCCAGAGACATACGCAACCAAGAGTTCTCTGACCCAGACCGCTGAATCAATCACGGCAAATGTGGAGTCGGTCAAGACAACTGCGAATAGTGCAGTGACCGCCGCGTCCAAGGCACAGCAGACCGCAGATAGCATTTCCGTAAATCTGACAAAGAACTATCAGACGAAATCCCAGGCGGATACGTTATATGCGACCAAGGCGAGTCTTAAGGCGACTTCCGATAGTATTTCCGCTGAAGTCACCAAGGCTCAGGGAACAGCCGATGGTGCCGTTACAGCTGCATCGAAGGCTCAGCAGACCGCAGATGCCGTAACCCTGAACCTGTCGAAGAATTACAATACTAAAGCGCAGAACGATGCTGTGTATGCAACTCAGACGAGTCTGAAGGCGACTTCGGATTCTCTTAGTGCGAATATCACGGCAAACGCGAAGACTGCTCAAAGTGCCGTTGATAAGGCGACGAGTCTCGAAGCGAATCTGAATGGATTTAAGACGACTGTAAGTCAAACTTATGGTCATGGCTCGAACCTTTGGGTTAATCCTACGTTTGATGCTGATAAGCCACAAATTGGCTCTCGGGTTGATGATGTCACTGCTCCGAACGGAAGCGGAGTGAACCTACTCGCAAAAACGCATCATTACAATAACGCCACTAGTTTTCCAGTAGTACCTGGTCATATATATGTGATAACAGCTCATATAAAGCGATTAAAGGGAAATAAACCACTGAATGCTGGTATCTGGTACACTTCACAGACCAGCGGAAATTCCTGGGACACATACCGTAGATATGAATCGACGTCAGACCTGAGCGACGAATGGCTGAGCGCAACATGGCGATTCTCCTGTCCGAATGGAAAATCAAGAGGATGTGTGGCCTTTCAGATCGATCAGTCGGCAAGTAACGATTCGACGCAGTGGTATGTGGCGAATGTCGTATGTGTCGATGTTACCGGCCTTCAGCCCGCAGGAGATTACGCTACCAATAGTTCTCTTACCCAGACAGCTAATTCCATTAAAGCCGAAGTCACTGAAGTCTCTAAGACAGCAAACGGTGCAATGTCCAAAGCCACTACAGTGGAACAGACCGCTAATGGGCTTAGCAGTAAGATCACCGAACAGGGTAAGACACTCAATGCGACCGTCAAGACAGCGAATGAAGCTAAGAGTACCGCTGACAGCAATAAGGCCACTATCAGTCAGACCGCTAACCTTGTCGATGCGGCACTTGCAGGTGACAACCTCATCACAGATGGCGGTTTTGAATCGACTGAATGGTGGAATGGACTTAAGAACCCATTCCGTATTTCTATCGGATCATTCTATCATGGCAAACATGTCCTAGTCTGCGATGCGGCCACCGGAGATAACCGATGCCCATTGACTCATGAGAAAGGTATGGCTGGATCAGCCACCACGATACCGGTCACCAAGGGACGCACGTATCGCCTGTCGGGATACTGTGCCTGGTATTTGTCAGTCCCATCGAACGTTAATCCGTCCAGTGAAAAACTCAGATTGGCAAAACCTGACGGATCATTTATCGCCGGAGCTCCATGCAGCAAATCAACGTCATGGTCGGAAACACATGTCGATTGGAAGTGTCCCGATGATGGTTCGATCACTTCGGTCAAAATCGAGGTGATGCACCAAACCAATGGAGCCATTATGTGGGATGACGTCGCATTCCGTGATATCACCGAGGCCGCCGCGACATCCAATCGAGTTTCTTCCGTGGAACAGAATCTCAACGGATTCAAGACGACTGTCACTGAAACATATCAAACTAAAGATGGAATGAGCAATTATGTCACTCAGTCACAGATCCAACAAACCAATGACAAGGTGACGATCGCATTCCAGAATTCGCAATCGGTCGGCGGACAGAACCTTCTTCTCAAAACGAGTGTTCCAACTGTGGTAACCGGTAGCGGGGCTGCGAATCAAACCGTCGCAATGTATAATTTAGCCGCTGGAAATCTTAGCAATCTCCCAGCTGGTATGTATAATATTCAGTTCAAAATAAAGTCGGATACGGCTGGCGGAACTGCACATCCGCAATGGAATGATAATCCATGGGGCATGGGCGATGGCATTACTAATATCAATATCGGAACCAGTGAACAGACATATTCGAAACATTTTTACATTTCAAATACTAATCATTCGAATGTAAAAGGAATTGCTGTTCGATTGGACAATGCCAAAGGCAAGATTACCATTCGTGAGATGAAGCTCGAACCTGGAAATAGTATGACTCCATGGACCGCGGCTCTCGAAGATACTATAAACGATCTCACGAATACGGTGCAGAATCAGTCTACCGATATTGCCAACAAGGTTTCAAATGATGATTATACTGGATATGTTAATGCAACCAATAAAAACCTGAGTGATATACAGGATTCCCAACAACATTTGAGCGATTCAGTTAATAACGAAATAAAATTACGAGAATCGTATATTCAATTCGGACAAGATGCATCGAATCCATACATGGATATGGGCAATTCGTCCAGTCCGAATAAGATGCGTTTGACTAATACAAAATTGTCATTTACTTCGAACAATATTGAAGTTGCGTCGGTTTCAAATGATAAAATGCGTATATCAAATGCTGAAGTTCTGCAATCACTTTGTATTGGAAATTTCGTATGGCAGCCACGATCAGATGGCCATATGGCATTAAAGTATTCTCCGGAGGTGTAATATGGTTGAAGTATGGGGTAATGTCAATCACAATTGGCAGGTTCATACCGGCGCATTTATTACTGCAGAAAATGATGAGGCTGTAAATGTAAAAGTTGTAACAAATATCAAGGCTGTAAATGGCTGGAACTATATTGGCATCAAAGGCGGCGGTGGTGCTTATGTTGATGGTGGTGGCCATGAACAGTCTTGGAGCGGTAACATTCCAGTAAATGGCGAAGTCACAATTGTAGAATATCAAAAAGACTATATCAGAAAAACGCATGAAGCTAGAACCATCAATTATTCTGGATATGTCAATATTGTGGGATATGCGGCCGGTTCGTCGACATGTAGCGGATCATTTACGATTAATGCAAAAACGCATTATACAATTTCGTTCAATGCTAATGGTGGAAGTGGTCAACCCGGAAATATAACCAAGTGGTATGGTGAACAGATAACGATACCGTCCACGATTCCGAAGCGAACGAATTATGAATTCCTTGGATGGTCCACAACCAAGAATGGATCCGTTGCATATAGGCCTGGCGGATCATACTGGGTTTCGGATGCAAATGCCACATATTATGCTGTATGGAAGCTTTCTACAAAGCCACCAACCATTTCTGGTTTTGATGTATACCGATGTAATTCCGCCGGTGCATATCAGTCGGATGGAAGTTATATCAAGATGACGTCAACCTGGTCACTGGATACATCAATCGATTCGACGAATGCATTGAAGTCATTGGTATATTCCTATAAAGATTCCAAGGGTTGGCATAAATATGATGCAGCCGCGAATTCCGGGACAAAAGGAACTACTGTTAAAATATATGGTGGTTATGATGTTTCGAAATCATATGGAACTCGAGTCGAAGTAACTGATAAATATTCAACAGTTGCTATGGAATCAAGTGTTGGACCAGCTTCGTTCATACTTGATTTAACAGCAGATGGAAAAGGCATAGGAATTGGCCAAGCCGCTCCTTCGAATGGAATTGCCATTTATGGAAATCCTTTGAATTTAAAAGGAACGATTAAATGCAATGATCGTGGATGTTTTAAGGAAAGAGTGGCATTGGGACAGGATAACGTTGATATCATATACAGTCCATTTCTTGTTACCGTTCTATTCCATGCTCGAATGACGAATCCTGCATCATGGTCAAGTAATGATGCCATGAATGCGATCCGCGAAGGTTATAGACCATTGATCGATGTCTATGCATCTTTATCTACTGATAACGGTTCTGCATCTACATCTGTAATCGGTGGTGTTCATTCAGATGGACATATTTCACTCCAAAACCGTGGAGCAGCATTTTCCTCTGATGTTCACTATGGGTCAATAACATATCCGGTTCAAATCTAAAAAGGAGTATTCATGCTAACAGGTATAATTACTCAGGAAAATACGGTCGTCCTATCGGATGATGGTTATCCTATTATCGAGTCGGACAAACCTTCTGTACCAGAATACTGTAAGGCTGTATCTCGATATACTGAGACCGATGGTAAAATCATTCAATCATGGGAAGTCACATCTCAATTATCAAAGGCCGAGGCAATCGATAAATTCATAGCATCTCAGGTAAGTAAGCTCGACGACAATACCGCACTCCAATATTCGGTTCTATATCCTGAATGGAGTTCGGATTCAGTCGAGTATAAAGTAAATGATCGAGTTACGTACGAATCAGTTCTATACAAGTGTCTTATTTCACACACTTCACGTCCTGATTATAACCCGATCGATTCTCCAAATATTTGGACCAAGATTGAAAAGGAGTAGATCATGCCTGGTTATATTCAGAATCCATATATGCCGCAGTACGGAGGATTCCAATATGGAAACTATCCAATGCAGCCAAATGCACCATATCAGACTCCGACCACGTATCCGACATTTAATCCACAACCTCAGACCATCAGCAATTCAGCAGATGCTCTTGTGAAGTCTGATATTTCCGGAAAGATCGTGGACACCGAGAATGATATTTCGGTCAATGATATTCCGATGGATGGCAAGGTCCATCTGTTTATTCTAAAGGATTATTCCAAAGTCATCGGAAAGGCCTGGACTGCCGATGGAAAGATCGCAACTAGCGTTTATATTCTTGAACAGCAGTCCCAGCCGCAGACAACCGTCGACGATTCACGGGAGTGGCTGCAGAAGCAATTCGATGAGCTTAAGGATATTCTAATGGACAAGGCTACTACTCCTCAAATTGGGAAGTGATTGAAATGGCTAATCCTATCCAGAACGCTCTCAACTTCCTGCAAACAAACAACATTCGGCCAAATGCACAAAACCAGCAGTACATTCAGGCACTCCAGTCCGGAGACCAGAATGCCGGTCAGCAATTGGCGAACCAGTTCTGTCAGCAGAACAACATCAATCCGCAACAGATCATCGATTCGGCACCGCCGTTTCTGAAGAAAATGTTCGGATTGTAATATAGGATTCGAGGCCCATGGAACTCTTCTGGTCTTTTCCATGGGCCTCATATATTTAAAGACCAGAACAACCTAAGGAGTATATATTATGATGGATGACGATTACCGCGAACGTGATGTGTGGCGTCATGATGCCAAGTCTGAACATGACAAGTCTCCGGAAGAGAAGTTCGAATCGTATCAGAAGAGTGTGAAGGATATTTGGTCCTCTGCGACTCCTGAGCTTCGTTCGAAGATGCGAACCACTCTTACCAAGCTTGTGAACGACATGGCGTAGGAGGACAATGGACTTGGTGGATCATGAATTAATGATAACCATCATCACCATTGTCGGTAGTGTGTTAGCCTCTTCAGGATTCTGGGCATATCTGCAATCACAACGCGATCGTAAGAATGCCAAGAACGATGCGAATGGTGCATTCGTCGATCTCCTGAAGGGGCTTGCCCACGATAGAATCGTATTTGTCGGTAATGCATATCTCGAGCGAGGATGGGTTACCAAAGATGAATATGAAGACTTTGTTAAATACTTATATGAACCCTACGAACGTGTTGGGGGCAATGGGATGGCGAGAAAGGTCATGAGAGAAGTAGAGAACCTCCCTTTGACCGAACCCGAAATGAAAAGAAAACAATGACTGATAACGATTTCGAGAACGATAAGGATGAGACTCCGGATATTCGTGGACTCTTCGGTATGACCGACAAGGGCTATGACATCCTGAAGTGGATCGTACAGTATATTCTGCCGGCTCTGAATACCCTTATTCTGGCTCTTGGTTCCATTTGGAACTGGGACGCAACTGTTCCGATTGCGGCTACCGTGGCTGCATTCGATGTGTTCCTGGGAGTTATTCTTGGAGTAAGCGCGAACCAGTACCAGAAGAATCTGGAGAATAAGTAAAGTTTGATAAAGGACTCGTGTTCAATACATGGGTCCTTTATTTTTCCTCGCGATCGAAACATCGCATATAATGAAAGGAAAACTTTAAAAGGAGTTATCATGAACGACATTTATGCAAACATTGTCATCACTGACATCAAAACCGGAGAGATTATACCGCAAAATCGAATCGGTTGGGACCTAGTGGCCCATGCTTACGTAATTGGTTATAATTGGATGGCCGATCGTTTCAATGAACAAATCGATTCTTGGAATTCAGAATTCGATAAAGATCACCCAAATATTAGTGATTATATGAATAATGAAGAATATAAAAGATTTATCACTGAACATTGGAATAAGATTATTGACCAATACAACGAAGCAATGGCTATATACGGTGGAACAGCTAAATTCGAGATCGAAGATCTCAACGTAGTGATGCTTGATGGCTTTGGTCATAAAGTAGAAATGAGACTTGAAATGAAGTAATCATTTTAACCAAATAAAGAGCTCGTGACAAAATCATGGGCTCTTTATTTTTCCTCGCATTATAATCATAGCCTATAATGAAAAGCATGTGTTAAGCAGACATAATCACACAAAGGAAATTGTAAGTCAAGACCTATTACTAGGTCGTCTGATTCCGGGTTCGAACCCCGGCACACTTTTTAGCCCAATTGTAGCACCACGGAGATTGCACATTGGGTTTATTTTTTTTTTCGCGATAAAAACATTGAACATAATGAGTAGAAAGGATAAATCATGGAAACCGCATATATTTATTATGTTATTTGTTCGGCAGTTATATTTACACTCGGAACGATCTTTATCCCGGCTGTGTATATTTTCATCAAAGATACATTCGTAGCTTTGAAGGATCGTATTACAATCGGAGCCAAAATCATCCGAATGTTTATGGCTGTTGGAATGATAGCATTGATCTTATGGGGTTATTATGTAGGTTACTCACTTCTATAAGATTATAAGAAGCCATATTTACATGGCTTCTTATTTCTTTCGCATTAAAATCATTGCATATAATGAAACTATTCGAAACCTCTTACAAAGGAGTTAATCATGAAGAAGTTCGATGAAGTAAAGAGGAATGTCAGCAAGTTCTGCCAGGACCATATTCTTGGAATCACCGCAACAGCAGCGGCTGGTATTTGGATCGCATATTTTGTATTCGCGATTCGTGAAATCAGGAATCTTGATAACAATATTACAGATTGTGCAGATTCTCTGACATACGTACTCGATCCCGCAAAAGTCGCGATCACGGTACCGGATGCTGATCATATCGATGAAGCCATCAAATGGATCAAGGAGAATGATGTTCTCAATCCTCTCGACTATGAAGAATTTCAACGTATTGTTGACACCTTCACTGAGCTGAAGAATAACAAGAACTAATAAAAGCCCATGTAGTTTACAATAATTACATGGGCTTTTATTTTTGTCGCGATATATTCATTGCCTATAATGAAACCATTTGAAAGGAGCAATATGTTCAAGAATAATAAGGACAATCGCAATGACATCAATCAGAATTTTGATGATGACATCACGTTGCTGATTTCTCAACTCTATACGCTTGACGATGATTCCGAAGCACGTGGAAAGCTGGTAAGCGACATTAAAACCCTTGTTGAAGCCAAACGAGATTACAACTCGGATAGGCACGACACGATTATTAAGTCGATTGCAGCTGGAACCACTCTGCTCGGAATTGTCGTAATGCTTGGATTTGAGGAATCACATGTGATCACATCCAAAGTTCTAGGATTCATTCCGAAACCTAAAGCCTGATCATATTTACTGACAATCGTTTAATCTATAGGTCTCATGGAAACATGGGACCTATATTTTGTCTAAGGAACCAAATGCAGACTTATAGTGTCATCCGTTGTTTTGAAGAGATATTTCCAGGATTTTGGAAACAACGTTCTCATTATCATCTTAGGGCATACAATAATGCTATCGTATATTTAGACAATGGCATGGTCTGCGACTTCAAGGTCACGAACTATCGTTCTGACAAGGAGTTCAGTTATACCTTGACCGGAAAATACAAAGGAGTAGATCATGAAAACTGATATTTTCCTGATAGGTCCAATGGGATCTGGGAAGACAACAATCGCCAATGAATTGGTGAAAAATGGTTTTGTCAAAACCAGAGCTATAACAACACGACCAAAAAGACCTAACGAACCCGATGACGAATATTTTTTCACGGATAATAAAGGATTCAAATCCGCTATGATTTGGGATGATGTTCGGGCGATTCGTGTATATTCCACGAAGTTCGGAATCTGGCGATACGGAATCTCGATGAAGGAATTCCAGCAAGATTGCGATACGGTTACGATCCTAGATCCATCATCGTTTGAATATCTGGCTCCTGATATCGGAGAATCGGTATTCGGTGTATTCTTAGATGCACCCGAGGACATTTGCAAGATGCGTGCTCTTGCACGAGGAGATGATCCGAAAGAAGTCGATAGACGAATCGAATCAGATCGAGAGGATTTTGCAGAACTTAGAAACCATGATATAAACAAGGATATTTACAAATGTGTCATAGATAGAAGTATTTATAATTCCAATAAAAACCCGTCAATGATCGCAAATGGTATAATTCGATCCATACAAATGAATGGAATTAAGAAATGATAAATAGAACTGTCATAAAAGCCCATCAAACAATGTATGGCGATATTGATATAATGATACGATTGGATGATCCACGAATGCTCGAAGAACTCGATGAGAAAGAGCATGTCGCAATAAGTCAAATAATAGAAGGAGAAGCAGAATGAAAATCTGGGCATGTTTGTCATGGTTTCTTGCCGGAATGTTGTTAATGGGATTAGTTATGATGATTGCCTTTAATCTTGGCGAAGAAGATAATGTAAATAAAGTTGAACATATCAAAACGGGAGATATCGATTGGGTTTGCATTGACAATGGCGACTATACACGAAGTTGTGATGTAATCCAGAAATATCAATGATGTTTGAAAGGAGTTATCATGCGTATTTTTAAGATGCTCATCTATTATATTTTTGTGCCTAGGGCTGTTCCTGATTGGGATATATATGATGAATTCTGCGAAGATTGTATAAATAACAATGAAGATTTCCGCATGATCAGAATCGGATATTTGATGGAACCTCAGAAACTATGGGTTCTTGATCGGTGCTTTCCAGAACTAATGAGTACATTACGAACATCGATTAATTCATATTTCGATTACCGCGATGGACTAATAACGATCGAAATGTTCGATTATTGTCAGCCATTCGAGGATATTGTTCGAGAATTTGATCGATTAAAAGAAAAACATATTTTATGGATCGATTATAAAGATTTGATTGCTTTATATGCTCCATATCTTTATGCCGCTCTCGTTTCGTTCTCATATAAATTCCACGCATATGAGGATGCATACGGCTTCGAAACATGCAGAGCTGATGTGAAAGGAACACCAATTGAATAAGAATCATAAATTCATTAAAAAGTTTCTAATATTAATACTCGTACTCGCTTTTCTCGGGATTGCATGTATTCTTCCCAAAGCAAAAAAATCTGAAGCTCCAGCGCAATCGATTTATGGTGTATATTCACAGATCTATCATGATAATCATTGCGATGATGGATCATCCGAATGTACTTATGAGATCATATTGACTGAAAAGAATATAATCGTATATTATACGAACCCGGTTAGTTCTACAATCATGTGGCGAGGTTCGATAGCCATGAATGATCTCGAATCAAATCATATTCGTATAGGATCGGTGCTGGATTCAGACTTTGACAATGAACATAATACATCCAGAGCTATGTTTACCTATAATGGAAACCACAAATGTTTCCATTATATTTCCAAGAACGGACGATCCTATATTCAAACTGATGTTCCGGTAAGTGATTCGACAACATTCCGAACACATGATATTCTCTTGCCTTACAAGTCACAGGATGTTGTTTGAAATCGCAATAAAAACATGGCACATAATGAAAGATATTCAAACCTCTCACAAAGGAGTTATCATGAAGGAAAAGTTTGAATCTGCTAAGAAATTCGTCAAAGATCATAAGACCGATTTCATTTGTGGCGGAATCGTGCTGGGTTGCATTGCAACTATCGCATTGATTCAGGCCTCTGCTGAATTGGTATCTGACGATGACGATTCCGCAGATGTGAACGATACCAACGTTAACGAAATTACCGAGGACTGAATAATCAGTCAAAACCTATAGGTCTCATGGAAACATGGGACCTATATTTTGTCTAAGGAGTAATCATGGAAATCCCTCATTCGATCAAAAAGTTCATTGCTGAGAACGGTTCAAATATTCTTACGGCTCTGGGATGTGTCGGAGTAGTCGGAGTGGCGATTGCATCCGGTAAGAATTCGCTAGAAGCGGATAAGGTTCTGCGAGCAAAGAAGTATGAAACCGATAGGGAGCTTACCCCGAAGGAGAAGACCAAGCTAGTCATTCCGATCTATATTCCGACGATCCTGATCTCCAGTGCAACGATCATGTGTCTCGTGGCATCGAATCGCATATCCGCTGGACGAACTGCTGCATATGCTGGAGCACTCGCCCTTGCCCAGGAGGCAGCACGCACTTATCGAGAAAAGGTCGAGGAAACCGTTGGTCCAAAGAAGGCAAAGGAAATCGACGACAAAGTCGCTGACGAACAAATCAAAAGGATCGATGGGAAGAATCCAACGGTCTTCGGTACTGGACCCTATATTTGCTATGACAGTCTGACTGATCGAAAGTTCGCATCGGACATGAACAAGATCGAGGCCGCTCAGAATCGTAAGAACAAAAAGATCCTGTCCGAAGGATGGTGCTCTCTCAATGAGTTCTACGATGAGATTGGTTTACCTCCGGCTCAGATCGGAGAGGAACTTGGATGGGACTATGATACCATGATCGATATCACGTTCTCGTCTCGTCTCGATGAAAATGGCAATCCGAATATCGTAATGAACTTTCGAAACCCTCCCTTCCCCGACACACTACGAAAATACTGATATTTTCTGGAGCGAATTCGCAGAGTTGATGTCGCAGTAAAAACATTGCTTATAATGAAACCATACGTTTTATTATAAGGAGTTATTATGGCAAATGTATTTTCTATCGCAGCGAAAGCTCTTGGAAAGACCAAAACTCTGGAGGACATCGCTCTCGGAGCGAATGCCGGAAACGCGGTCCTTGGACTTGGTGCTCTTGCAGTAAGTGTTATTGCAGAAACCATTGTCAAGGTTCGTGTATCCGATATCGTTAAAGAGAAGATGACCAAACAGAAGTCGAAGGATATTCCAAAAGCTGAAGTTGCTGAAGATAACGAATCCATCGACTCGGAAGAATCGAACGAAGATTGAAAAAAAAATCTAAGAGCTCATGTTCATTACATGGGCTCTTATTTTAAGGAGCTTATAATGAAACATTATGGTATCATGAATTTTCTGTTTGACCTTTTAATGATTGGTCTTACAGGTGGCTTGTGGTTGGTATGGATCGTACTCCGTTTCTTCCGCAAGAATAGTTAATAAATATTGAAAGGATAATTACAATGGCATACAAAACTACTATTCAGTATCAGGATCTTGACGGTCGTAACGTTTCCTACGACCTTATTTTCCGTCTCTCGATCAATCAGCTTCTCGACATCGTCAACAATGAAGAGCTTATGAAGAAGATGCAGAATTTCTCTCCGAATTCTTCCACGGAAGATCTCATGTATATTCTTAAGAGCTTTGTCGACATGTCGATTGGTTTCCCGGTTCATAAGGATAGTGGATTCACCGAATTCCGCCCGATGACTGAAGATGAAAAGAAGTATTTCTTCGAATCCGATGGTTGGGACATTCTGTTCATCGAGCTCACTGCTTCTGAAGGTGCGATCATGAACTTTATGCGTTCTGTTATGCCGAACCGAGCGGTTCTTGAGAAGATCATGCCGAAGGATGAGGATCACAGCAAGACTCTTGATGCTGTCTTCGGTCAGATCCAGGAATCGGATTCCAAGGCTTATAATCCGTTCCAGAAGTGATTCGCGATATTTTCATCGCTTAATATGAGGAGCTGTGACTATATTTTAGTCATGGCTCCTCATTTGGAGTTTTCATGAACTATTCCGAAAGGTTTTATAATGTCTGAAAATAAAGACATCGATATTTCCCGTAAAGCTCTTGGTCTCGAAGATTCAACTGAAGATCGAAAAGTGATCGGTAACAATTTTGTTGAGAAAAAGAAGAACAAAGCCCAGAAGGTTGCGGAGACATTTCTAGGTGGAGATATCAAGGATGTGATGACGTGCATCGTTTATGATGTCATCATCCCAACCGGCAAGGATCTTCTGCATGATATTGTCACCAAAGGTATGGACCGTCTTATTTATGGAAACGATGCACCGACACGTGGAGCACGTTCGAGTCGTCGTGAATTCACAAGCTATGGTCAATACTACAGCAATCGTCAATCGTCGCAGCGTGGATTTCGTGAACTTACTCAACGTGAACGCGATACTCATGAATTCAGTAATTTCATTGCTCCATCCCGGGATCAAGCCGATGAGGTTCTGACATATTTGACAGAACTAATCGAGCGTAAGGGACAAGCCACTGTTGGCGATTTTCTACACGCAATCGGTAAAGGATCCCAAGCGACATTTACTGATGAAAAGTGGGGATGGCGATCAATGGCACGTGCCCAGATCCGTCAGATCCGAGAAGGATGGTTGATGGAACTTCCACCGACTGAGGAGGTATGATGGTAAGCGCAGAACAAGCCCGAGCCGAGTTGACTAAATTCTATAGCGCACCCAGCTGGGCTCATAAAGTAAATCACATGTCGGATAAGCAGGTATTCGCAGTTCTCATGCGATTGCAGAGTGCTCGCAAATACCGGAAGGAGCATCCAGAAGGATGATTACTGATACCAAAGCATCGACAATACCAGGTGCATATAATTTTCTTGCAGAAACATATGAGGACAAAACTGAAGAGGGCCTTCTAAAGATTTGGAAGGATCGATTCGCATCATATTTTCCGGAACTTGTTCCAAAAGCAAGAGAGTATCGCTTTCGTGTTTATGATCCGAAGAATCTTCCAAGATCTTTGGTTATTCTTACCTATGATGGACAGATCCTTGAATTTAAAACGACCAAATATGGTTCGGCAGAATTAAAGACGCTCAACTAAGGAGATATATTTAAAATGGGCATCAAACAGCAAATGGTTCTTGGAATCAATCGAGTAATCCTCGTCACCAAGAAGTACTCTCCCGAAATCCTGACTGCTGTCGGAATTGTGGCTGGTATCGGTGCCACTGCCACTGCAGTTAACTCGACGCTTCATTGTGATTCCATTCTGGATACACATAAGGCGAACATGAATAAGATTGAGATGGCCAAGCAGGCTGTCGAGGATGATGACACTCTGACATATCCCGTCGAGAAGCAGCGTTCTGATAAGACTGTCGTCTACATGAAGAGCGCGATTTCCTTCGCACGTCTCTATATGCCGACCGTTATTCTGACTGGCCTTAGCATTACCTGCATTCTCTCGGCTCACAATATTATGTCGAAGCGTAATGCAGCTCTGAGTGCGGCATTCGCAGCTGTCTCGAACAAGTTCATGGATTATCGTGCTCACGTTCGTAATGAGTATGGTGCCGAAAAGGATCGTGAATTCTATAATGAGATCGTGACCGAGGAAGTCAAGGACGAAAAGGGCAAGGTTGTCGAAAAGAAGAAGACCGTCGACAATCATATGGCTGATTTCTCCCAAGCATTCTTCGATGAGTTCTCTCCATTCTGGTGCAAGGACAATCCTGAACTAAACGTCGCTCACCTTGAAGCCGTCGCATCCCAGGCGAACGATTATCTCTATGCTCATGGATATTTGTTCCTCAGCGATATTTACGATTGGCTGGGGATCACCCAGACTCCGGCAAGCCGTGTTGTCGGATGGCTGTATGATGCGGATCATCAGGATGCCTATGTCGATTTCGGTATCATCGATGACTCTGGTCAGGCTTGGGATTCGGTAAACGATTGCGCATGGGATGGGAAGATGGGCATCAAACTGAATTTCAATCTTGATGGCTCTTCCGTTATTTACGATCACATCTGATATATTTTCAAGGGTCATGTGTTCACAAGAATGCATGACCCTTTTTATTTTAGAAAGGTTATCATGGACAAGCACGATCTGATTATGCTTTCGATTGGAGCTTTATCTGGAGCTGCAATCACCGGTCTTGGAGCATATTTGGTATATCGTCAGTATGTTCCGTTGAACAAGCTAAATGATTCGATCAATGAACTAGAGTCTCGCAAACGTGAGCTTCTCTCGAAGATCGAAAAGATTCAGAATTCGTATGATTCCCTTTCGGAATCCACGAAAAAGAGTACGGCTCGAATGGATAAAGAACTCGATTTTTACGAGTCCCAGCTTGATTCAGTAAAGGAAGAACTGAAACAGAATAATCAGTTGGTCGCGGATCAGGGAAATCCTGACGCCATCAACAGAGATGAGGAATATTATGAAAAGAAATTCGAAGAAACTCAATCGACTGATGAGAATTATTCGGATGATTACGAGACTGATCGATCGTCTGAGCTTGAACGCGGACTTCGTTCTGATGATGCGGAAGGGCAATCAGAGAAAGAATTTGCGATGACTAAACGATTTTTCGGTAGGTATGTCATCAATGATGGCAATGAGCGGTGGGATGGACCATTGACTGATGATGAACAAGCTGAGTATGATAATGCAGGTGGAGATCCTGATATCGAGAACTCCATTTTGATCAACGTTAAAGAAGAACGATTCATTAATTCCATTGATGAAAAAGAACCGATGTATCAGATCAGTGAACAAGAGCATCATGACATGCCTGAATTCCTTGATACTGAAGAACTTGACTATTATGAGATGGATGATATTCTCGCACTTGGCAGAGATATTGTTCCCAATCCATCTCATTTAATAGATCTAACGGTTCTAAATCATTTTGGAAAGAATTCGATGTCATCTGATCCAAATGTTGTATATTGTCGTAATGATGAACTGGAGACAGATTATATTGTTACAAGACATACAGGATCATTCCAGAATGAAGTTCTTGGTATTCCAGATGAAGATAGTCGAGTAGTCCCTCGTAAGTTTAATAAGGAACTAGCCGACGATATGGAGGAAACTCGTGGAAGGAACAAGCGTTAACAATTATAATAAGGATGAATCATATTTTCAATGGCTTGAAAGTCTGGTTCATTTCGATCCGGTTCTAGATTGGGCAATCCATCAACATTATTTCTATTCGCCAATTCGTATGGATGAGAATAGAAATTCTGATGGATTGTACATGCGACAAACATATTTTGATTCTCATGGAATCAAGCCAAGTGATGATTCTCCGAATGCTTCTGTTTTTGAAGCATTAATTGCACTAGCTTCCCGTTGTGAGGAAACATGCGGATACGTTCATGATATTTCAGAATGGTATGCAATGTTTATTGGGAACATGGGACTTTCATATTTCATCGGTAAAGACATCGACGAGTATGATGAAGCAATCGGAAACCATATTCGTGTGACATTGAATCATGACTATGATTACAATGGAGAACATGGTGGATTGTTTCCTATGAAGAAACCTCCATGCGATCTTAGGACAATCGAACTATGGTGGCAGATGCAATACTGGATTACTGAGAATCATATTTCTGATTGAAAGGAGTAACCTTGGATCAGGTAAAGATTCGTGTGAAGCCTACGACTAAAGGCCATGAACAGATCTACGCAGATCCGAAGGTCCGAGGGTTTCATGATTTGTTGGTGAAAGGAGGCGAGTTCTACGCTGTCTATGATCCTTCAACTCATCTGTGGTCTCAGAAACGTGAAACACTCAGTAAACTGATCGACAATGATATTCAGAACTTCTATGATTCCTATGAATCTAAAGATGGTGCTGTTGTTGCACCGATGTTCATGAATGATGGAAGCAATGGATGTTGGAATCGATATTTGGGTTTCCTGAGAAACCTTGATAATAGTCCTGGAACCCTGAATCAGAAGATGATATTTTCTGATCAGGTTCCAGAGCGTGAAGATTATGCAACACTGAAACTTGATTATTCAATCAAACCGGGTAAGTGTCCTTGTTATGAGGAACTTATGTCGACACTCTATGCTCCAGCTGAACGACAAAAACTGGAATGGGGTATCGGAGCCATGATTGATGGTCATGATATTCAGAAGATCCAAAAGATGTTCGTAATCTATGGCGATCCTGGAACTGGTAAATCGACGATTTTGAACATCATTGAAGAACTATTTCCTGGATATATCGCATATTTCTCAGCTGAAGATCTCGGTAAAGGATATCAATTTGCAACGGCAGCATTCCGAAATGCTCCATTGGTGGCGATTCAGCATGATGGTGATTTGTCACGTCTATGGAACAATACGATTCTCAACCAGATAGTATCTCACGAAACCATACAGGTGAATGAGAAAGGTGTAAAACAATATCCGATTGAGCTTCGCACAATGTTATTCATGGCTACGAATCATCCGGTAAAAGTAACTGACTCGAAATCTGGTTTGATTCGAAGATTGATTGATATTCATCCGACTGGTAAGAAAATAAAGCCGGATGAGTATTTCAAAGATCTTGACGGAATCAAATTCGAGCTTGGGGCGATTGCCGATCATTGTCTGAAGATTTATCGGAATCTCGGTCGATCATATTATGATGGATATATTCCAACTGATATGATTGCTCGAACGAATGATGTGTATAATTTCATTCAGGATGAATTCGAGATATTCGATACCGATGATCCACTGAGTCTCGCAATGTTGTGGAGAACGTATAAAGCATGGGCGGATGACTTCAAAGTCAATGTAATGCTTAAACGTTCCGACTTCATGTATGAACTTCAGACATATTTTGATACAATGGAACGACATGGCAGTAATGTCACATTCCAGGGATTCAAATATGACAAGTTCACATCGAAGAAGACAAAGACCGAAACTCCGACTAGTTGGATCCGATTGGATACTGATATTTCTGAGTTTAATAAACTTGCTGCAGATTATCCAGCTCAATATGCCAGAAATGATGAATCAGGAGCTCCTAAGGAGGCATGGGATAATGTAAAAACCACATTGAAAGATATTGATACCAAGAAACTTCATTGGGTCAGAGTACCTGAGAATCATATTGTTCTCGACTTTGATATACGAGGTGATGACGGAGAGAAGAATCTGGAAGCGAATATCAAAGCAGCTTCTGAGTTTCCTCCTACATATACTGAAGTGTCAAAGTCCGGAAACGGTCTACATCTCCATTATATTTATGATGGTGACGTGTCAAGACTGAAAAATCTCTACAGTACTCATATCGAGATCAAGGTTTACAAAGGCAAATCGTCTTTGAGACGACAGCTATCTAGATGTAATGATCTCGAAGTGGCCCATATTTCCTCAGGACTTCCGTTGAAAGGAGAAAAGACCTTGATCAATCAACAGGAGATTCAGGATGAAAGACATCTGAGGAACATCATAAAGAATGCTCTTCTCAAAAAGTACCAACCTGGAACCAAACCAAGTATTGATTTCATCGCAAAGGTACTGGACGAGGCATATGAGCAAGGCTTGGTTTATGATGTCAGAGATCTCCAACAAAAGGTCATGCACTTCGCCATGGGTTCAACACATTGGGCAGATTATTGTCTGACTGTGGTGACGAATATGAAATTCCAATCTGAAAAAATGCCAGAGGGATTGAATCCATCAAACACGGATAAAATCATATTCTATGATGTTGAGGTGTTTCCGAATCTCTTTATGATCTGCTTTATGGATAGTGATTCCGATATTGTCAGATCATGGATCAATCCACCTAGGGAATCCGTTATCACGCTTATGGAACAGAATCTGGTCGGATTCAATAACCGTAAGTATGACAATCATATTCTCTATGCTTGGGGATTTCTTAATTATAGTAATGCCCAATTGTATGATCTGTCGAAACGTATCGTATCTGGTCAAAAAGATGCGTTATTTGGTCAGGCATACAACATCTCATATGCAGATATCTACGATTTCTCATCAAAAAAGCAATCTCTTAAGAAATGGGAGATCGAATTGGGAATCGATCATCATGAGCTTGGCATGGATTGGGATTCTGATATTCCAAAAGAGCAATGGCCATTGGTGGAATCATATTGTAAGGACGATGTTCGAGCCACAAAGGCAGTCTTCAATCATCTAAGTGGTGATTTCGAAGCTCGTAAAATTCTGGCTCAGCTTTCAGGTCTTACAGTAAACGATACCAACAATACGCATACAGCCAAGATCATATTCGGTGACGAGCGTAATCCACAAAGCAAATTTAATTATCCGGATCTTGCTGAACTATTTCCTGGCTATACATTTGATCCGTATGCACCAAAGGATCAAAAGTCCAAGTATATGGGCGAGTATCCGTCGGAAGGCGGTTACGTATTTGTATATGGCATGGATAATGGCGATGTTGATCAGGATTATATGAATATTAAACATCCATGGGAGGAACAATGAATTATCAGTTAATCGAATATGCGGTTCGTCGCTATATCGATAAGAAGGGATATTTAAAACAGAAAAGAGATTACAATCTGTCTATCAAATCGAGTGGATATATTTGTGGGAATTACTATGCGTTTGTCGTAACAGATGAACCAAGCGATGATCGTATTTACGAAGTAACGCATCTGTCAAAATCGAATACCACTGCGGTTAGCAGTTATCTTCAAGACGATATAGCACCATTTTTCATCTAATAGATAAAAGGAGTTAATCATGACTGATATTCAAGAAACCCTTCCAGACATGTATAAGAATGTTCTGAAATATATGGACAATGATTTTGTCAGAGTCGCGCATCTTCGTGATTCCACAACATTCTGTAACGATATTTATGAACAGACATTGAAAAAGGTAGTCGATCTCGGAACCATTCGTAAGGATCGAACAGGAGTTGGTACTCTGTCGACATTTGGTCTCCAGATGGAATTCTATCTGTCGCTATATTTCCCACTGGTTACCACCAAGAAGGTATATTTGAAAGGTGTGATTGCCGAACTTCTGTGGTTCCTCAATGGCGATACCAACATCAAATACCTGAATGACAATGGTGTTCATATTTGGGATGAATGGGCAGATGAGAATGGAGATCTCGGACCGATCTATGGTAAGCAATGGCGTGACTGGAATGGCGATCATATTGATCAGATACAGAATGCCATCGATCTTATCAAGAACGATCCATATTCTCGCAGGATCATTGTGAGTGCCTGGAATCCGTCCAAGATTCCTGATATGGCTCTTCCTCCATGTCATACGTTCTTCCAGTTCTATGTTACGGAATCCGAACGTCTTGATTGTCAGATCTATCAGAGGTCTGCAGACATGTTCCTCGGAGTTCCGTTTAACATCGCATCATATTCTCTGTTGACTATGATGATGGCCCAACAGACTGGTCTTGAACCTGGACGTTTGATCTGGACTGGTGGCGATTGCCATATTTATCTGAATCATCTCGATCAGGTTGAAACAGAGCTTCATCGAACTCCATATCCTTTCCCGAAGATGAAGATCGATAAAGCCAAGGATATTTTCAGCTACAAGCTTGAAGACTTCCATCTGGAAAACTACAAGTGTCATCCCGCAATCAAGGCTCCTGTGGCTGTATGATTGAAGAGATATTTGAAAACTTCAGTGGCGAGACATTGATCGGTATTGCTATTATCGTGATATTTCTCGCCATTGCTCTATTTTTCGGAGATGAATAATGAGTAACAAGGCTTTAAATCGATCAGTTGTCGATGTTATTTTGGCATGGTCTGTTGAAGGCAGGTGTCCTGAATATCATCGTAATATGAAAGACAGGGTCAGAAGGAATTGGCCCTCATTAGCCAAATCACTCGATGAACTTTCGGAGGAGTATTACAGAAATCATGACTGACAAACCAATGCTAGGTGGCATGTTCGGTAATGTCGCATTGCTGGATATTGCTTCGATGCATCCGCATTCGATCATTGCTATGAACATGTTCGGACCATATACAAAACGATACAAGGATATTCTGGATACGCGTATCGCAATCAAACATGGAGATTTCGCAACCGCGGAAAAGCTTCTGGACAACAAATTCACAGATGCCGAGCTTCGTGAGAACCAGAAGATCCTGTCAACAGCATTGAAGATTCCGATCAATTCTGTTTATGGTCTGACTTCGGCGCATTTTCCGACAAGGTTCAACGATGTCGCAGCTGGTCCTGGAGATCGAAACAAGGACAATAAAGTTGCCAAGCGTGGTGCATTATTTATGATCACGCTGAAGCATAAAGTCCAGGAGATGGGTTATACCGTAGTCCACATCAAAACTGATTCGATCAAGATCGCAGATGCTGATGATTATATTATCAACTGGGTGACTGATTTTGGACATAAGTATGGATACACATTCGAACACGAGGCAACTTATGACAAGCTTTGCATTGTCAATAAGTCCACGTATATTGCTCATTCCGTATGGGGTGAACACGCTGGTGAATGGACCGCTACAGGGTTGCAGTTTCAGGTTCCATATGTATTCAAGACCTTATTTTCAGGTGAGCCAATCAGTCTATCGGATCTATCCGAGACTAAAAGTGTGCAGACATCACTATATCTTGACTTCAATGAAGATTTGCCAGCAGATGAGCATAATTACTCATTCGTTGGAAAAGTTGGCGCATTTATTCCAGTCAAAAGTGGTTCCGGCGGTGGAGAACTTGTCAGGAGCGATGGCAAAGGTGGATATTCAAGTGCCACCGGAGCTAAAGGTTATCGATGGAAGGAAGCATCAATAGTCCGTGATCGTAATCTCAATAATGAAATCGACATGTCATATTATGAAAAACTTGCCGATGACGCAATTGGAGCGATCAATGAACGAGGCGACTATGGATGGTTTGTTTCTGACGAACCTTATATTTCACCGAATCCAGAATCAAACAAGACAATGGAGAGATTATTAAATGGTGTTAAATAGTTTTATTGTTGGTATAGCTTTGCTTATCTTCGTAATCGCTATGATACAGCTTTGCAGTATAGAATCAACACTAAGTGATATTATTTGTGGTGTGATTATAATGATCTGCGTATTAGTTATTGAATATGTTCGCTCACAATAAATATTGCTTTATATCGTTAGGAGTTTATTATATTGAACGAATCCGATCTGCTATGGTATGACACTTATAAATATTTCCAACACTAAGATCATTGACAAATAAATACGGAATTGTATATGCCGATAGTACTGAACGTATTAGTCCGATTGATTCCAATGATCAGATGGAGAGATTATTCAATGACACTAAATGATACTATTTGTTTCGTAGCCTTTATAATCGCTACGGTTTTTATTAGTTGGTTTTCCTCGCGATAAAAACATAGCTTATAATGAAAGGATAATAAAAAGGTAAGACACGAAGGCGTGTGGACGTTTCCACACCTACCGCAATTAGGTTTTCGTTGGGCCGATTGCTGAATTCTTTCATTATATTTTTTGAATCCATGGAAACATGGATTCTTATTCTTTGATTGAAAGGATAATCATGGAAAACGAATCTCCAGAAGTTGATGAATACAGTGAACTCATCGATGATATTCTGGATTGCGATTGCCAGGCACCTGTGAATTTTATCTCGAATTATTTATTCGAGAATTCCGATGGTGAAAAAGCATATGGAGCGATTCTTATGTGTACTGGCTGCCAAAAACTTGTCCGAATTTCCGGACCGATTAACAAGATCGATGATATCACACTTCATGCTTATAATCGTATGGAAATTAAGGAAACAAAATGAAATTCGAAGTAAACATTCCAGTTCGTAAAAATCTGTTTAAACAAAAGGAGAACAAAATGGAAAACAATGAAACCATCAATGCCAATGACATGGTTAAGAATGGAAAGACTGCGGTTCATAATTATATTTCGGATCATCCGGAAGTAATTCTGTTTGGAGCAGCTGCTGTGTTCTATATTGGTTACCAAACCGGTAAGAGCCATCAGCTGAATGAACTGCTCCGTGCCAGCATGGGCGTCCAATGATCGATCGCATTTTATTCTTAATTGTAATTGTAATGATAATTATTGTATTCAACGAAATTCTATTCTAACAAATCAATGATATTTCAGAAAGGAAAAACAAAAATGGCAAACACTGAAATTGAAGAGCTCGTTAAGTTCGATCCGGATCGTAGCGGCGTCGCGATCAAGAATGTTCCGCTTCTTTGGAAGAATTTCTCTGGAGCAAAGGGTGTCTACAATAACGAAGGCAATCGTAATTTCAACATCGAATTGACTCCAGAGATTGCAAAGCAGCTTAAGGAATATGGTTTCAACATCAAGGAACGTGTTCCGAATGATCCGGAGCTTCCGACCCGTCTTACGATGAAGGTCAATGTCCGTTATCACGATGACAATCCTGAACTTGATCCGAAGATCTATATTCATGGATCCCACGGACGTCGTCTTCTGACTGCGGAAAACGTAGCGATCCTGGATTCTCCAAGGGAGTTCGGTATCGGTGATATTTCGTTCAATGCCTATCATAACAAGGATCGTGAAGGCAATCCGACCGTCACCGCATATTTGAGGATTCTTCATGTTGAAATGGATGAAGATCCGTTCGAGGATGCATATCAGGATGAACCCGATTCGTTCGGTAACACGATGACCTTCGCTGCTGTGAAGTCCATCGAAGACTGATATTTAAACAAAGGGCTCTGTGAGTATCGAAAGATCTCCAGAGCCCTTTATACATGGCTTTATATTTTTAGGAGTTTATCATGTCAAACGAATTCGATCTGTTCATATATGAAACTGATGAATATTTTCCGACAATCCAATCATTGATGAACCAATATGGTTCTGGTCGTCAAGCTATACGCAATGCCCTTATGTGTCGCACCAACACCTGGCATGGATGGCATCTTGTACCATATGAGAAATCACGCAGAGATCGTTACACACGATATTTCCCAAGTAAATGGAGTTCGGAACCTGATAAGAAAGACTGGCGTACATTTCTCAATGATTATCGAAATGGAGTTCATGATGAAGCTTTCAATGATAAATATGCAATAACCACCAATGAACAGCTCGTAACAATGTATCATATGGCTCGAGAAGAAGAGAAGTTCTTCAATGCCAATGAAGCCATAGATCTATATTATACATTACCATATCCCTGTTTCAGTGCGATTGGACGAATAATTGGTCTTGACTCCAGAACGGTTGCCCATTATATTTGTAATTTCGAAGAAATAGAACTCGATAATAAATTGATGCACGGAATAATGTGAAAGGAACCATCATGCAATTCGATCCAACCAAACTAACTCTTAATGATCTCGATCAAAACTATATTCGCAATAAGATCGAACAGGATCATGATGCCAAATGTCCGACGGATCATCCGATCATATTTGTTGACTGGAATCGATCAATCGATAAGGGGCAACTGAATTTTATTCATCATGACTGGAGGGATCCGGACTATTGGTCTCTTGATCTATATTGCGAATGCCAATCCTGTGGTGCATCGGGATTTACATCAGTAATTGTAGATGATAAATTCTCAAAGAGTGGAAAGATCTGATCATGATGATTATCGAAGTATTTATGATCGTTATTCTGGTATTGATCATAGGAATTCCATTATCAATATTTTTGACTGGGATCTTATGGGTCATTATCGAAATCGCGGAACGAATTGACAATTTTGTAAGGAGACATCATTCAAAGTTCGAGGGATTCCAAAAGCCGATTTGTCTTCGTCAATCCGATTTCTTCAAGATGGCTATAGATTCCACGATCGAGATTCGTGAGATCATGCAGAAGGAACTGGATAAGCGTTATAAGAATACCCGTAAAGATCTGGAACAAGATATTGACTTCAAAGGAGAGAACAATGATTGATTTCGGCAAAGATGCTCTTAGCAGAATACCGTTTAAAACCGAATTAGGACCCAATCAATTCGAGATCCGAATCGCTTCACCCAATGGTGATGATATCATTGCTTATGGTAAGAAAGACGATCTTGTCATACAGAAACGCTGCAATGATAATGGTAGTATTCAGATTGTGGTGGCCGGAATACAAGGTTATCGCAGAGAGACGGTTCCAGGTGTCATGGAATATGCATCAGAGGATACTGATCCATTCGGTCATTTTCGAAGAATAGATGGACTGTATTAGGAGTTACTAATGGTAAAGTTAATGCCTGAACAACGTGAGGCGGTAATGCGCCTTCGTTCTGGAAAGATATTAGCCGGAGGCGTCGGTTCTGGTAAATCGCTGACGTCTCTGGCATATTATCTGTCACGTGAATGCCGAAGCAAATCGGTCGAAGGCCCGGACGGAGTATCCTATATTCCAGAGAAGGGATCTCCGGATCTCTATATCATCACGACAGCAAAGAAGCGTGATAATCTCGAATGGGAATCCGATATGCTCAAATACCACCTGAAATCTGGTGAGAACCGGAAAATGGGCGGTATCAACATCACGATCCAGTCGTGGAACAACATAGGCCATTTCGTCGATGTACGGGGTGCGTTCTTCATATTCGATGAACAGCGTCTTGTGGGTAGCGGCGAATGGGTCAAATCATTCTACAAGATCGCGGCGCATAATCATTGGATATTGCTCTCTGCAACGCCTGGTGATACCTGGAGTGATTATATTCCGGTCTTCGTGGCCAACGGGTTCTATAAGAACAAAACACAATTCATGAATCGACACGCGGTATATTCTCGATATGCGAAGTTTCCGAAGGTCGATAAATGGATCGAGGAAAACCATCTGAAACGTCTTAGACAAATGATACTGGTTCCTATGGAGATCGAGCGTGATACCCATAGGAAAGTATATCAGATCATCTGTGACTACGACAAAAATCTGTATAAATCGACTCTGAAGGGCGTTATACAGCCCGATGGTAGCATATTCAGGCTGAATCCGTATACGAATGAGCCTATTCAGAACATATCCGAGCTTATGATCGCATTACGTAAGATCGTTAATACGGATCCTGAACGCATCAAAGAATGTGTGAAGATCTGCGTTGAACGGAAACGTACGATCATATTCTACAATCTCGATGCTGAACTTGAGGAACTCAGGAGGCTTCATGATCTCACCGGGATCAAGGTGGCTGAGTGGAACGGACATAAGCATGATGATATTCCGGATAGTGATGAATGGATCTATCTAGTGCAATACACGGCTGGATGTGAAGGCTGGAACTGCATCACGACAGATACCATCATATTCTACAGTCTGAATTACTCATATAAGGTGATGGAACAGGCTTCTGGACGCATTGATAGGATTAATACGAAGTACAAGGAGTTGAATTACTACCTGCTTCGAAGTTTCGCACCTATCGATGTGGCCATACTTAGGGCTCTTAAGCTCAAAAAGAAGTTCCAACCCATCAGATTCCTTAAGAAATCGGTCGGGGACAGCTTCGGAAAGGCTGCATAATGAAGTTTCAGGTGGATTATGATGAGGTTGCGGGTGCATATCGTATGGCTAGGACCCTTTTGGGGTGTCGATGTCCGTTGAATACGGTGTGCGCCATAACGATTCCTGATATTTATCCTGAAGATTTCGACCCAAAAGACCCGAATGACTTCGAAAATTTGGTCGGAATGTATGGAAATGACGGTTTTGAGATGCGTGCATACTGTATTGGGTGCCATAAACGCACGAAATTCGTATGCGGAATCGAGGAATTACCGTATATTTCCGATGTTGCACTCATTAGAGTGCATGAAACCGCAAGTAAAAACCTATGTTTTCACTGGGATCAATTGGATATTTCACCAAAATTAGGTCCTTGTGAGCCGGATGAGTATGATTTTTGGGGTGAATATCCTCAATATTTACTCCATAAAGTGTACTGTCACAAGTGTAGAAAGGTGTTTGATGTGCCTATTCCGAGCAAATTTTCGGTAGATTTTGAGCCATTTATGGTCTTAAGAGCGTGGTGATTTTCAGTCTGAAAAATGCGTGTGCACAGATGATTTGATTTTGGTTTTGTAAAATTAATCGAAAAATTAATGATTTTAAGCAATTTTTGAGCCTTGTAAATCAAATCATCTGTGCACAACCTTGAAATAAGTGAGTATTTTTCAAGTGATTTTTTGTTAATTTCAAAGGCTCGAAGGTGCTGAAAACGTTGAAATTCCAACGTTTTTGGGACTTTTGGGCCTATTTTTCGAGGATGGTTTCTTTTTATTATATACATTATACCTTTTACTATTAGAATAAAATAAAATAAAATAATAATATATATGCAAAAATACGCATATAAAGAGAATCGATAAAAAATGCTATAATGTATATAATAAAACTTTCTGAAAGGAGTAACAATGGTAGAATGGCGACAGATTCCGGGTTTCCCGAATTATGAGGCATCTGATGAAGGAGATATTCGCAGAATCAAAACTGGAAGAATCTTAAAAAAGGTTAAACAAAACGGATATTCAAAAGTGTGTATCGGTGGATCCACTCGACAGGTATCTCGTTTAGTATATTGGGCATTTCATCCAGAGTTCGAGTTCGACGACTCATACTACGTCATCATGCATGATGACATGGATCCAGAAAACGATGAGCTTTCCAATCTTGTTGCAATGGATCGAGCAGATCTAATTTATGAGATAGAACCATACAACACAGATATTTGGCCGAGTAAGCCAAAAGGTCGAGCGAGTATCAATTACGGACTTCACCATAAAGAACCAACACATAAACCAATCCCAATCAAATGCGTTGAGACTGGAACTATATTCGATTCAGCACGAGATGCAATGCGATGGCTCGAGAAGAAAGGTCTCGGTGATTGCTGCATCGGCTATCTGGCTTATATTTCGAAAGAAGGAATAGATGACATACATGGATACCACTTCATACGAGTCTGATTAATCTGTGCATTAATCGGATTCAAATCATCGCACTATATGAGAGATGTTTTTGTTCGCATTGCCCATTTAAATAAGAAACGATCTATATATTTAGTAAGTCGGACCCATAAGATCATCTAAGATGCGCATCGAAAACATCTCTCCTTTATTTTTGTTTAGAAAAGGAATTTGAAATGGGTAAGGAAGTATATGTAATCGAGGATCAGAAGACATTGTCATCTCCGAAGTCTGCAGCTTTATATCTGGAGACGACTGAAGATGCGATCCTCAAAGCCCTCAACCATCCTGGTAATCGAGGAGTCGTCAATAGCATCCATATTTGCTGGAAGGATAGTTGGAGAAGCAAGTCTCACAAACCGGTTCGTATCATCGAAACTGGAAAAACATACACCGATGTGACCACAATGTCATATTTGCTTGGATGCAGTGCCAGTGAGATCTACGATGTTCTCAAAGGAAGGAAGCCAAACTTCTTTGGATACCACCTTGAATATTGCTGATTCATCTGTGCACGATTCGGATTCATAACATCGCACATAATGGAAGATAGGTATACAATATGCTCTTTTTCGGAGCATTTTCCTAGCTTCTATATTCTTTGAAAGGTGAGTTTCATGACACTCGAACGAAGATTTCAGCCAAAGGTAATCAAAGAGCTGAAACAACGAATACCTGGATGCATCGTTATCAAGACAGATCCAACATATTTGCAAGGTATTCCGGATCTGCTTGTTTTACATCATGGTCGATTTGCTGCTCTTGAAGTTAAGAATGATCCGAACGCAAGGCATCGACCGAATCAGGATTTTTATGTCAAGATGATGAATCAAGATGGTTTTGCATCATTCATTGATCCTTCCAACATGGATTCTGTAATCAATCAGACGATAGCATATTTCAAGGAGTCGTAATGCAGTTCAATGATCATCATAACCTAGAAGGTATGCATGCATTTTTGGGAGCAAGCAAATATGCCTGGACCAATTACGATGACGATCATCTTCTAGAGGTTTATCACTCGAGCATGGCTGCCCAAGAAGGAACTGAAATTCATGCGATCGCAGAACAACTTATTCGTAAGAAGATCAAGCTTCCGAATACTCATAAGACTTTGAACATGCATGTTAATGATGCTATTCGATTCCATATGAGTCCAGAAGTTGTTCTGTTTTATTCTCCAAACTGTTTCGGCACATCGGATGCTATATCCTTTGATGGTCGACTTCTTCGAATTCATGATCTTAAGACTGGTTCGCATCCAGCTAAGATGACTCAGCTTTATATTTACGGTGCATTGTTCTGTCTTGAATACAACATCGATCCGAAAGATATCAGAAGTGAATTCCGCATCTATCAGAACGATGATATTTTTGTAGATGATCATCCAAATGTGGATGAGATTCATGACATTATGGGTCGCATCATTCACTTCGATGATCTTATCAATCAGGAAAAAGAACGAATGCAGGAACTTTGATTTAGAAAGGGCGTATGATGCTTGAAGAATCATATTTGATGCACGAAGGTGTCAAACGTCGTTCCGGTCGATACAAATGGGGATCTGGTGAAGATCCATATCAGCATGAGCCTGGATTTTTAGGTCGTTCTCGAGAACTTGCAAATCAAGGTCTTACTCAGACTGAAATTGCACGAGCTCTTGGAATGACAACGACCCAGTACAGGGCCCAAAAGTCCATTGCTCTCGCAGAGGAACGTCAAGCGAATATTTCAATGGCATACCGCCTGAAGAAAAAGGGATATTCTAATGTAGCCATCGCTCAGCGAATGAATACCAATGAATCCACAGTTCGTAATTGGCTGGATCCTTCTTTGAAAGTTCGTACTGACGTAGCTCAGACAATCGCCACAAATCTCAAAGATACCATTGGTGAAAAAGGATGTGTCGATATTGGCAAATCGACTGAGCTATATTTGAATAGTTCAGCAGATAAGCTAAAAGTAGCAGCCGAGATGCTTAAAAATGAAGGTTATCATGTTGGTCATCTTTATGTTAAGCAACTTGGAGCGAGTGGACCAGATAATACCACAGATATTAAGGTTCTATTGGCTCCGGGAACGACTGTGAAAGATATTTGGGATAACCCATCCTTATTTAAATCAATCGCAAATCCTCTTGATGAAAAACATCCCGAAGGACAAGGTTCGAAATTTCAAAGGCCGATTTCTGTCGATCCAAAACGAGTGAAAATTCGTTACAATGAAGAAGGCGGAATCGAAAAAGATGGCGTTATGGAGATTCGTCCTTCGGCTGCTGATCTTCGTATGGGAAATATGCTATACGCACAGGTCCGAATCAATGTTGGAGATAAGTCATATTTGAAAGGTATGGCTGTCTACGGTCAAGAAAAGGACTTCCCTAAAGGCGTTGACATCATATTCAACACGAACAAGCATCAAGTCGATCCTAAAACAGGAAAGACAAATGAAATTGATGATGTTTTAAAGCCTTTGAAGAAAGTCAAGAATCCTGATGGTAGCCAAGGTGATATCGATTGGGATATTCCATTTGGTGCAACCTTTAAGAACTATCATTATATCGACAAGGATGGAAAACAGAAGCAATCCGCTATAAATCTTGTCAACGGAGAAGGTGTTTGGTCAGAATGGAAGTCTGTGCTTCCATCTCAGATGCTTTCAAAACAGGACAAGAGTCTTGCCAAGAAACAATTGGATATTGATTACCAGGTTCGTAAGAGTCAGTATGATGATATTATGAGTCTGACAAATCCGATTGTAAAAGCCAAGATGCTTAAGGAGTTTGCAGATGAATGCGACACAGCAGCTGTAGATCTAAAAGCAGCAGCTATGCCGCGTCAGGCGACTAAAGTTATTTTGCCGATCACCTCTTTGAAAGACAATGAGATCTATGCTCCCCATCTTCGTGATGGTGAAGATGTGGTTCTTATTCGTTTCCCACATGGAGGTAAATTCGAAATTCCAGAATTGAAAGTCAACAACAAAAATGCAGAAGCAAAGCGAGTTATGGGAACTCATCCAAGCGATGCAGTAGGTATTAATTCGCATGTTGCTGAAATTCTTTCTGGTGCAGATTTCGATGGTGATAATGTTTTGGTTATTCCAAACCCAAGACATGAGATTAAGACTCGAGCTCCGCTTGCCGGTCTTAAAAACTTTGATCCTAAAGAGGCATATCCTGCTTATGATGGTATGAAAGTAATGACCAAAAAGCAAAAGGGAACTGAGATGGGTAAGGTCTCAAACCTTATTACAGACATGACTCTTAAAGGTGCGGAATGGTCTGAGATCGAAAGGGCAGTCCGTCATTCGATGGTGGTTATTGATGCCGAGAAGCATAAGCTTAATTGGCGTCAGTCCGAAATCGATAATGGAATTGATGCTCTTAAGGCAAAGTATCAGCCCAAACCTGGTGGTGGAAAACCAGGTGGTGCTTCGACTCTTATTTCTAGAGCTAAGTCTGAGACCGATGTTCCCGAACGTCGTCTTTGGAAAGCTTCTGAAGGTGGTCCCATCGATCCAAATACTGGTGAACTTCGCTATAAGAATACAAATCGTTCTTATGTGAAGAAAAAGTATGACAAAGATGGGAACATCATTTCCGAAAAGACGATTCCTTATCTTACAAAGACCACTAAGATGGCTTATGCAAAGGATGCGTATTCTCTTTCAACTGGTACCCAGATGGAAAATATTTATGCAGACTATGCTAATAAAATGAAGGCCCTGGCAAATCAAACCCGCAAATCATATCTGTCTGCCGGTTCTTTTAAATATGATCCAGCAGCCAAACAGAAGTATGCGACTGAAGTTCAATCGCTCAATGCTAAACTCAACATTGCAGAAAAGAACTCTCCTTTGGAACGCCGAGCCCAGTTTGTTGCAAACCAACTGTATAAAATCAAGTTGGATGAGCATCCAGAATATGATAACTCTGATAAGAAACGTCTTAAAGGACAGTGTCTTACAGAGGCCCGTCAGAGAACCGGTGCTAAAAAGCAACAGATTGACATCAGTGATAAGGAATGGGAAGCCATACAGAATCATGCAGTCAGTGCTAATACACTTAGTAGAATACTGGCTAACTCAGATCCTGACAAGTTGAAGCAATTGGCTATGCCACATACTGAGACTGGTATGTCAGCATCTATGCTTAACATGGCTGAAACCTTACTTAAACGTGGCTATACACAATCACAGGTAGCAGAGCGTCTTGGCATCTCTACATCCACTCTCTATAGGAACCTTGAACCTAAGAAGGCTGGAACTTCTGATGACAAAGACTAACAATCACACAAATGAAAGGAGTTGATGATGGCAGATAAAGAATACATGCTTACTACTATTGACAATCCTTTCAATCCATGGATTGACTATGATGGTTGGTATGCATACGATGAACGTATGGGCTATCATACATGCGCTTACATTGCTCGATTCATCACTTCATCTATCGAGATGACAGATGAAGAACAAGACTATGAGTACAATCAAGCAATGAATCGCATCATAGCTCATGATCCTTTAGGTATTTACATTCGAATATCTAAAGATATGAAAACAAATCCAGAAAATATTCAAAAATAAATATGTTTTGAATATAAAATGATTAAAAGAGGGGGGTGGGGTCATCCCAAATCACACCCCCTCCTGCATCGCCGCTCCCTTCG
>UMGU01011304.1_pt1 | contig 38852 bp, 44 predicted proteins | sample 1965331 | NCBI WGS metagenome assembly UMGU01 (sample SAMEA4836078, study PRJEB28245) | human gut metagenome | biome: gut microbiome; material: fecal sample | place: Denmark | collected 2008
TTGCAGGACATCTTTGGATTCCCGTTGTAAAGAAGATCCAGGAAATAGGTGGAAAAATCGAGAGTCCCGGATACAGGCTTTTGTGGTACCTGTCAGTATTTCTGGTGAACCTGGTATTAGCCATATTATTAGCTGCAGGAATATGCCTGGCAGGATATACACTGGTGGATATGCTTACTTCAGAAAATACAGGGATTGACGGAATCGGCACGGCACTAATCCTTGTCTTTGCCGTATGGACAGCGGCACTAACTGTATTTCTTATTACAATGCTTCCACAGCTGCAAATGCTTACGGTAGCGGTGCTGCGGATGATGAAAAAACTGAGAGCTATATTAACCACAGGTTGAATTGTATTTTTAAAGATTTTCTGCTAATATATAAGCATCAGGAAACAGAAAGGAGATCACATCATGAGACAGAACTTTTTTTCAAACAGCGAATATCGATATTTTTCAGGATCAAGTTTTTACCTTGGTTGTATTTGCTGTGGAAAAAATAGTATGTTCGGGTGAGATTTGGAATCTTCCAGCCGTCTGCTTTCTCCATGGCAGGCGGTATTTTTTTTGGAGGATTTTCAAATGGTGACGATTGATATGGAGAAGACTGGAAAAAAGATAAAAGAGATAAGGAAAAGATCCGGAATGACGATCAGACAGGTACAGGAAGCCTGCGGGATATCTGCTACTGCGGTGTGCAAGTGGCAGAACGGACAGGCAATGCCAACACTGGACAATCTTATCATCCTGGCAGATCTGTGGGATGTTAAAATGGATGATCTGATCGTCAGGCAGGTTTCCTGAAATGATGGGACGGTAGCTCAGATGGTAGAGCGATGGATTGAAGCTCCATGCGACGCAGGTTCGATCCCTGCCCGTCCCATTAACGGCAGGTATGCAAATTGGTGAAGCAAGCAGTCTGTAAAACTGTGACATCAGAAACGTTGTGGGTCCGAGTCCCACCCTGTCGATTCTATACTCCCGTAGCTCAGTGGACAGAGCACACGGCTACGAACCGTGGTGTCAGGAGTTCGAATCTCTTCGGGAGTGTTTTGCCTTAGTTAAGGAGATATAAGAAGTGTTGGCAGAGAGGCCGATTGCACCGGATTGCTAATCCGGAGACTGACAAAATCCGCAGGTTCGAATCCTGCCTGCAGTGTATTGGCATGAAAGAAGCCTCCGGAGAGATACCGCTCTCCAGAGACTATGACCTGATATCATGATCTGTCAGCATCTTCGAGAACTGCCCGTTCGAGGAGATTCATAACGTATCCGGGACACTGGTTCGTTGCACTTTCCCAGTTCTCTAAGGTTCGCAGCGGAATATGGTATCTTCTGGAAAACTCAGCCCTGGATGTCTTTAAACACTCACGCATTTCCAGGATAGACATGTGTTCTTTTGGTTTTCTATCATCTTCCGGGGAGCCTTCGATCTGATATGACATGAATCCGGCCGCAGATGGAAAAATACGGGTATAACTGGTTTTGCCTTCGTCGATCCATGTAATGCTGACATACACCTTTGCACATAAATATGGCCATTCCGGACTTAATATAGTACTATCCGCAAATATGCAAACATCGCATTCCTCAGCAATGGACTTATCATATATGATACGGTTGATTTCATCCTTGAAAAATTTGGCACGGCAATAAGCCACGATGTCGTCCATTTCATACCTGTCACATTTAGAAATAAAGCATTTAATCTGTTTTCGCTTTATTTCCCACAGATTCGTACCATAATATTTGTCCATTTTAACCAGACTGTCGATAAACCCGCCGACAGGAGCGGGATTTAAAATTTTATAGGCAGCCTCAAGTTCTGCGTCAGATTTTTGGCAGCCTTTCTTAAATTTATCCATTAATTCATCCATCATTGCAACAAATTCCGTTTGAGTGTATTTATACATAACAACATTCCTTTCTTATTTTAAAATTTCTCTGCAGCAGGTATTAATGCGTTCTACACTTATTCCAGATTTGCTAAGAACATTAACGATGATATCCGGATCGTTGGTAAGTTCCCAGAATAGTTTGATCTTATTCTCATAACTAAGTTCGCTGACTAATGCTTCGATTTTTTCCAGTTTCGCAGTATTTTCTCTTTCTCTTTGTTTCTTCTCCTTGGCTTTTATATCGACAACAATTTTCTCAAGCTCTTTTTTTTCGACATGAATGGATTCGCCGTCCAGATAAATGCGATAAAGGTCCGGTCTTCCGTCAATCTTGGAACTATAGGTCTTTTCATTCCACATTCCCTCGAATTCCTCACCCTTAAAGTTTTTAACAGATATTTTTTTCATGACCAATACCTCCTGTTATTTGATAAAGTAATTATACCACCGAATCGGTGGTATTTCAATAAAAAATGGCAGAATGAATATATGTGTGCTGAATAAAGTTTCAGAATCGTTCTCGAAAACATATGTTCACTGGCACTTTGGGGCGCAGGGAAGTGCCTTGTCAAAAATGGAAATTTACTCTAATATGCGAAAATTTTGCTGTACGCTGCTGCATGGAAACAGTAAGCAGTGCAGCAGTCAAATCAGAACCGGGTTCCGATTGTAGTGTTATTTTCTCAAATAATCGGCGATCGTCTTAAATATCGATTCATACATGGAGTCATGCAGGATATCATGGGTTCCGGGAAAGCTTCTGATCTCCGTATCCGGGTTGTTTTCTTTGTATGCTTTGTACACTTTTCGGATGCCTTTTCCAAAACCGGATACCGGATCTTTTTTTCCATACAGGAATAAAGTCGGAATGGTATTATTCGGATTTTTAAGGTTTCTGCTGGCACATTCCATGCCTTTGGAAAACTCACAGAAAAAAGCAGGAGATACATCCTGACGAACAAGACTGTCACCAGCGTATTCCATTCTCTTTTCATTATCCGTTAAAAGCCAGTAATTGGCCGGTCTGCCTTTGAACTTTTTACCATATGTACCGAACATCAGATCATGGATCTTATCAGAAGCACAGGACATCCTTCCGGTATATTTTTTCCCAATCCATGTTCTCATTATCCTCATCAGGAAAGCGGACTGTGCACCGGTACCGATCAGGATTTCTTTTTTGTAGGGAGTCAGGTCGGGGTTTGTCCTTACAATGAAGGAACCCAGGGAAAATCCCAAAAGATAAATAGGCAGGTTTGGATATTTCCGGGAAACATATTCCCTTGCTGATACCATATCTTTAACCGTATCGTTCCAGTCATCGATGTACAAACAGGATGATCCTGGTGTGGTGCTGTGTCCGTGGCTGATGATGTCATTGCCAAAGACAATGTATCCGCGGCTGGTAAAATACTTTGCAAATTCCACATATCTTCCCATATATTCTGTCATTCCATGGCAGATCTGGATCAGGCCTCTGAGATTGCCCTTATATTCCGGTGCATAGATCTCCAGGTGCATGGTGGTGTCTTTATCGTTTGATGGAATTGCTACAAATGTTCTTTCCACTGTATTTCCTCATTTCTTATTTTTCTGTAATATGCCAGATTTCGCAAAACAGAATAGATGGTGTCAGCAATAATATTTTCGGCTGGCAGAACAATCTTCTTGCGTGAAGCATTATATTGCTTTTTTGGGGGAAAAGGAAAGTGTTTTTTGCATGTCTGAAAAAAGGTGTTTCGGATATCCTGGGAATGTAGAAAAGAATGTCCGCAAAGTCAGCCTGTTTGACGTTTTTCTGTTTTTCGCTTATACTGTAAGAACAACACGAAAAATATGGGGAGATGCTGGGATGAGCATTGAGGTTGAAATCAAGGTAAAAATTCAAAACAGAAAACAGGTCATGGATTCTCTTAAAAAAATAGGATTTCTGGAAAACAGGTGCGTCGTAGAGACGGATATATATTATACCTCCACACATCATGACTTTGCTGCATTGGGTGAGGCTCTGAGAATCAGAAAAGTAAAGGATCTGGAGTCCCCAAAAGAGACAAGTGTGATCACCTACAAAGGTGCAAAACTGGATCAGGTATCCATGACCAGGCAGGAACTGGAGACAGAAGTCGGGGACGGAGAAACGGTCAGAAAAATACTGGAGCATATCGGTTTTTGTCCGGTATCTCCGGTAGAGAAAAAGCGGCTGTATCTCAACAAAAATAATATGACTGCATGTCTGGATAACGTAAAAGGTCTGGGAGACTACCTGGAGCTGGAGATATTGACAGATACGGAAGAAAAAAGGACAGAAGCATTGAAACAGATAGAAGATGTCTTGGAAGCTTTGGGGTATTCCATGGAGGACACAACGAGAACATCTTACCTTTCTATGCTGATGAAAAAAGAGAAGGATGGCAAAGATGCACAAAGTAATGGTCTTTATTGATTATCAGAATTTTTTTATTTCTTGGAAGTGGAAGAACAGGGGAAGAAAACCTCCTTTTGTCGATTATCAAAAATTAGGACGGCTGATAAACCGTCAGATCCCGTTGGATTCGGAGGTGATCAAAACATATCTGTTTGCATATAAGCCATGTGACGAGCTGATGCTTCTGGAGCCTTATCAGAGATACTACAACTGGCTTACCGGAATGAAAAAAACCCCGTATCTGGAAGTGATCGAAGGACGGCAGGATATACACCGTATTCATGGGGTTGAGTTTGATATTAATGATCCTTCTACTTACACGACAGAAGAAAAGGAGACGGATATTAATATTGCCACACACATGATTGCAAAAGGTTTTCAGAATGCCTATGACATAGCAATCCTGGTAAGTGGGGATACGGATTATGTACAGGTGATACGGACGTTGCATGATCTGGGCAAGATCGTAGTGATCGCCCATTTTCCAGAACAGAATATCGCGAAATACCAGGGGATGTACGATGCAGAAGTAATCCTGGATGACGATCTTTTGCATCGGGCTGGTAATGCATCATATGGCAGAGAAAAGAGAAGTCGAAAGTGATATCCTTCCCGGTTTCCATCGGAAAAAAAGTGAATTCGAATTCAAATTATTGTACTACAATCAGAAAAGAAGAGCATTGAGTTCTTCTTTTTTTCAGTCCCCCGGACCAGACAATATCTTTTCTCATCAGGCAGTTCATTGCCATGACGATCACATCCATCAGCATTGGAATGGACTCCGCGGAAGTAGAACCGTACAAGCCTCGGATGCCATATTCTGTTTCTGCCGGTCCCTGTGTCTCATCTGCGTAATAAGCCGAAACTTCCTCATGAGCAAACCGGATATCTCCGTCCGCAACTTCGTAATAGTAATGGCTGTAATTGCAGGTAATGTCGATATCGGCTTCCGTCTGCTCTGCCGGTGTCAGCTTTCCGGTCACCGGATCTGTCACAGCCCAGAGACTTCCCGTTCTGACATACTGCGGATGTCTCATTTTTGGCTGTTTCTCCGGTTATCCTGTTTTTTTATCGAGGATTCTCGCTTGTCATCCTAAAGTTATACCGCTATATTAATGCTATACACCTCTTATGTAATGCAGTTAGTCTAATCCTGGGTACTCTTTTGTTTACCAATCAAATACTCATATAAACATTGAAAAGCTTCATCTTCAGACGTTGTTCTAATTATATCTTCATGTTTTCCTCTTTCATCGTTTTCATATGCAACCCATTGATTACCATCAAAAAAACATCCATAAAAATAGGGGCCACCCGCATAATTATTAGGTTTAACAAAAACTTTTCCTCCTAATCCAGCTGCGTTTATTTTTATTATAAATTCTTCTCTGCTCATAACACTTTCCTTTTGCGATTAGTCAATATCTATAAATTAGCTCTTCTGAGTGACACTATCATATACTTAAATACATTTAATTCCACTTGTGTTTTTTCTGTTTTTATTGTATTTTTTCCGTCTTGTTTCACATAGCTTTTTTCTATAATGAAACATTTACAATCGTTTAATTTGATTTTTTTTGCAGCCGCTCCCTTTTCATATTGAATCCAAGATTTATGTTTTGAATCGTGGTCCACATCAATTATTACTTCATTATTGCTTATACTTCCGTTGATACCAATAGCGCGGTCTTCGTCCACCAGCCATCTCCTATAGCCTTCTTCGATATCGTTATACTGTACGTAGAAATGTATGTCGTACAAATCCGTCAAACCTTTATCGTTTATGTTTATTTTTTTCTTATAATAATCTCTTTTTTGTGAAAAGCCTTCGGTTGTTTTTTCCTTTTGATATGTCATTAGAACTATATGCGCATCTTTCAGGTTCGCAATATATGTGTTGTTATTATATTTCGCAATCATATACACCTCTGCTTAAATTTTTCTTAATGTGTTCATATTATTAACGACTTGGATATTCCATCCGTAAAAAGCCAGTTTGCCTGAGATCCACCCATTATCTTCATCAATTCTAACATATATAATTCCAACAGGCGGTTTGACCGGGTCGTATTTACGATTTTTTGTATCCTTGTATTTATGTCCGGTAATATTTTCAAGTTTCTCTTTTAATTCTGTTTCCGATTCGCCATGATAAACGAACCTGGGTTTCGTTGCTATATATTCTTTGTATGTCATAAGAGCCTCCATGTTTAAAAATTGATCTATTACATTTTTAAATCGTTCATTTTAACCGGATTAAGTAAGCCTCCTGCGGAGGTTGCGAAAAGCATTAAGTAGTGGGTGGGAACTTGCTTGTATCAGGAGGAGTACAAGTTCCTTCTGGTAAACTGCGAAGCAATTATTCGGTGTAGGGTCGCATAGCGAAACGGGTTGTGAATATCCGCTTAACTGTAAGCGTCATTTGGTCTGCCTACTTTCTTGGCAATCCGCTTTTCAGATTTTCAAGAGCAGCCTGAGGGTTATTCCTTAAATAGACCAAGTAATTATAAGCTCCTATAGGTTGCAAATATGTTGTTTCATACAGCTTTTTTGCTGAAAATCCTTCTATTTTTAAGCATCTACTATCATCGACAAAGCATTGATTGTTAATCCAATACAAACTCTCTTCACATATATCTCTATAACATGTTATTTTATCAATTGCTCTTTCTAATCGTTCATCCTTCAGACTAAATTCTCTTGACATATACTTACGAATATTTTCTATTTCTTCCTTTGATGCATTTCTGATAATTAAAAAACCATATTTTTTATAATAATAGATGTTTTCAGTATGGATAAGTTCATACATCCCACCACTTATTGATGCGGATTCGTTTTCACGAATATTTTTTAGCTTTTCTGTATTATTGGCAACAGATTCTTCAATAGCCATGCGCAATTTTTGGATGTTACAAACAAACGTTGCTTTTCCTTCCTTTTCACTTTTCATTATACTTGCCAAAATTTCAAATGCCTTATAAATACCTTTTCCGGTCCTGTATGACAATAACTCATAAATACATTTTTCTACTTTTTCAACAATAGATTGATTTAAGGTTTCTCCATAATAGCTGTAGATTATATTCATGGCTTCATCTGCCATAACAGACCTCCTGACTGGGTAAAATATATTATCGCCAAAAGAATATATCCCACTGCCTTGAAAAAACAAGTCTAAGTCATTATTTGCAATTGCTAATTCTAATAATATATATGTTTGATTCATTTTACTTCCTCTCTGAAAAACTGAATATGAGCAATATGACGAAAAAAAGAGCAGGATAACCTGCTCTTCGTAGTTAATCTGTGCTCATGCGTCATCAATAATGCCTTCTTCTATGGCATCAAGATAAGCATCATCTGTCAGTCTTGTCACCTGACAGTTTTCGCAGGCATTATTTTCGCAGTATTCGCAAAGAATTTTCGCTGCCTCCAAAATTTTATCATAGCTCTGTTGTGTCATTGTTTTGGACATGTTCTTCTCCTTTCATTTTTCATTCTGACAGTAGAATGATTAATTAGGAGCAGAAATGAAATATCCGCAGCCAGACAAAGAACTGAACACAAAAAACAATATGACAAAAAAGCTTTTCTGTCCGGAAGGCACATTTTTTCGTGTCAGAACTAATTTGCGTCACTGACTGATAACCTGTAATCAAAGCACGAAGGGGTTGATGTAAATGACAAGTGTATCTAAGACAAAAATGAGGCTGTTAGATTTCATCAGTTCTCAAAACGGACTGGATTTTTCCGGATGCCGGATGAGGATGTCGAAAAAAAGAACCTGCTCGTAGAAGATCATGGAAATCTCGTCTTCTATATCGATAAGGTTCACATGGCATCAATTCTGGAAAGAGATTATAAGACGGAAGACATCATTGTTGTAAAAGTAATTTCAGAAAGCGAGGAAAATTCAGATGGCAAACAAAAACACTACAAAAGAAACAAGGAAAACGAGAAAAAGCTTCCCACCTATTAAACTTATTTGCACCATATTCTTTTTGGTCGGTGTCATCATTTTTGTAATCAGTGTTGTAACTAATAACAAAACATACACAGATAGCGAAATTGTGCAAGCAAATGTCATCAATGTATCTGGTACGAAAAACGGCATGGTGGAAGTTAAATATCGCTATTACTACGACGGCGAGAAGTATGAGGAAAACGTTAGACAATCCGTAGACGAAATTAAAGCAGGGGATAAAAAGGAAATACGGATACGGAAAAGCATCCCAGAGAAAATAATTGTCACTACAATGACGACCGCAATATGTAATAGTATTGCCTTTACCCTTTGTTTTATTGCGTCTTTAGGAATGTTACTTGCTGTTGTATGGTTGGACGAATAAAGACGAAAAGGAAAATTCTGATATTGAAATTTGACATTGAAAAACCTGCCGGCAGAAATTCTGCCGGTGCTTTTCCGCAAAAATATACTGATGAAAAGCCGGAGAAAAACAATACAATATGACAAAAATTTTTTGTCCGATAGATCCGTTTTTTCGTGTGGGAAGTGGGTTTTCTCCGCGGATGGTAAGCTGTAACCAGAACACGAAAGGAAGCGATGCTGATGAAAAAAGAATTAACAGAAAAAGAACGCAGTTTATTGGACTATATCTGCTCAAAGTACAGTCTGGATTTTTCGGGATGTAAGGCAAGAAAAACGAAAAAAGGCCATCTGTTTGTAGAGGGTGGCAACTATGTATTCCGTATTGAAAAGAAACATCTGGAATTGATCCTGGACAGCGATTACCGTACGGAGGATGTGATAGTCATAAGTGCAGACAGGAGCAGTGCCTGTTTTAAAGATTATGAGGAATATATCAGGAAGAAAGAGGAAGACGCAGCCCGCCTCAGAAAAGAGAGAAAGGCGGCAAGAAAGGCAGAAAAACAAAGACAGCAGCAGAAGCGGGAGGAATGGAAGGAAAGAGTAAGAACAGAATTTCCTCAAAACTTGGATGCGGTCATGACCGATATGAAGGCTCCTTTCAAGCCGGATGGATGGTCTTATAAGGACATGGAGTTTTGGGAATATTATGAAAATGAAATCCAGGTAACGATTGCAATTCATAAAGATATCCGTACAATGAAAGGCTTAAAGCTTGCATATATCAGTGGGAGCATGACTACCAGTGTCAACCCTTTGAACAGGGAAGCAATCTGTAAAAAAGTAAAATATCTGATGTCTTCAAAAAATGTATCTGTGTGTCTGGTGGATGAAGGACATCAGTTCCTGCAGAGACAAACGTATTTGTTTTTAAAAAAGCTTAAAGATCTGTCGGTGTGCCAGGAGTTCCTTAAGGTTGTGGACGAGGCTGATTTCTTTGAATACATGGATTTCTTAAAACATAATCACGCCAAAGAATGCCAGGATCGGATCCAGGTATCGGAAGTTCAGATAAAGAGGGGAGATGTCTTAAAATACAAGGTATTTGGCCAGGAGTTTTTGTACAGCATTAAAGAAAATAGTATTTCCATGCCAAACGCGGTACTCTCAAGGCTGAAAAAACTTGCCGGATTTGAGAAAGAGTACCGGACAGTCATTAAATCCTGTTTAAAGATTGCAGATAAGATCGGCTGTCCGCAATATCGGGTAACGGAAAACCTGGATGTCCGGGTACGTGCCCTTGTGGGAAAAAAGCATGCGGAACAGGTATTTTCCCCGGAAGAGTTTTCCCCAGCCAGTCTGCGGAGATGGTATAAGGAAAAGGCGAAAGAATTTGAGGAAGAAGAGGAAGAGCAGGAACGACAGAAGATCAAACGTGCGAAATCGTTGAAATCCTTTGGAAATCTGCTTGCCTCCGATATCTATGATCTGGTCTGCCTGAATGATTATATTACGGAGTCGGCGATCGTTAAGAACCTGCGTGGCATGAAGCAGACATTTCAGGCGACCATCAAGGGTGTAGAGAACAGTGGAAAATACGGGCTGCTTACAAACGAGGAAGTGGAGCGGGTATACAGCCAGATGAAACGTGAGAAGCTGATCTCCGAAAAAGGAATTGACGGGACTTATGGAGAGTTTTACATTGTAAAACCATGTCCGGAAGGAAAGCTGATCTCCGAAATACATATCGAGGAGAAAAAAGAGTATGCGAAGTTCCTGGATACGGACTGGGTTTCTTATATGAAGAAAGTAATAAGTGCCGGAAAAGAGCGTAAGCTGACAAAAAAAGAAGACCAGGAGCAGATGAAGCTGCTGGAGCAGAAACGGGTTCTTTCTATCTATCCGGACCTGGTAAGGCAGTTTCTCAAAGGAAAGCCGGAGCACTGGAAAGATTTTGCGTTCACCATGTACAGCATGGAGACCGGGATACAGAAAAAATACTGGAAATATGTAACAGGATTATTTGAGGAGAAGAAAGATGACAATAAATGAGATCGGAAATAAATTAAAGGAAACAGGGTATATCCCGACGGATGATATCTGCTATGCCGTATTTGGCATGCTTGCACTTAATAAGCCACTGCTGGTGGAAGGGGCACCTGGAGTTGGTAAAACTTCCCTGGCAAAGGCACTGGCAGAGGTTATGGGGCTTCCGATGCTGAGACTGCAGATGTATGACGGCCTTACCAAAGATGAGGTCCTGTATGACTACGATTACCAGAGACAGCTCCTTACCCTGGAAGCCGTAAAGCCAAAGCTCAATGAGGAGATCAAAGACCTGGGGATCAATGATGCGATCAAACATGTGGCAGGGGATGTGGATTTCTATGGGAAAGAGTTCCTGATCCCCCGTCCGGTCCTTCAGACCATTGATGGAAGCGGCAGAAAGCTTCTTCTGATCGATGAGATCGACAAGGCGTCCGAGGAAACAGAATATATGCTGTATGAGTACCTTGAGGATTATTCCATTGATATTCCGCAGTTTGGCACCGTATCCTGTCCGGAAGACCAGAAACCTGTCGTGATTCTTACTTCCAATGCATACAGGGAACTGTCCGGGGCAATGAAACGCCGCTGCTCATATCTGTATATCAAGAAAAAGACCAGGGCAGAGATCATCGAGGTCCTTAAGTACAGGACCAGTGTGGATGAGAGGGTGGCGTCAGGGATTGCATCCTGTATGGTCGCATTCCAGGAAATGGATCTGAAACATCCGGTGTCCGTATCCGAGATCGTAGACTGGGCTTCCTATATCGAAAAGGATGGCAGCAGGGAGGGTGTGCAGAATTCCCTTGGACTGCTGGTAAAAGACCGGAGGGATATGGAAGCAGTTTCTGCGACCGTCAGAAACTATATACATGACATTGCTTACTAGGAGGGAGAAATATGGAAGATCTGGCATGCTACAGGGAGTTATGGGCAAAGCCTGCAGACAACATACAGGATTCCTATCTCTACGAATTTATCTTTGAAGCCTGCCGATTCTTTTCCAACAAGGGATACCTCTGCGATCCGTCAGAGATCTACTCCGTTCTTGGCAGGATGGGAGAAGTGGACATCAAAAGACTGCTCTATGCAATGATCGTCCACAGCTCAGACCAGTCAGAAGAGTTTGATCCCTTGTACGGGGAATTTGTATCCCTCTTTTTCCAAAAAGAGAAAGAGTGGACTGCTGCCAGGAAAGCAGCAGATAAGGCGCGAGAGGATTCAGAAAAGGCGACAAAAGAGCATGAGGAGGAGGTAGCCCGCATACAGGAAAAGATCCGGCAGCTGAATGATAAGAAAGAAAAGCTTCAGGCAGAGAAACGAAAAGTCCTTGAGGAGCAGAACAAAAAGGAGATCGCAAAGGCAGAAAAAACAGCCAAAAAGCAGGAAAAGGTACGAAACCTGAAAGCCTGTCTGAAAGGACTGGAGAGTTTATCAGGGTTTGTTGCCTGTATCAAAAACGGGGAAAGACCGGAGCAGGAGAAGCTGACAAAGGAGATCAAGGAAGCGTCCTTAAGGGCCTGCACGAAATCCAACAGCGCAGAGCTGCTTAAGGAGATCCGGGAGATCGGACGTCAGCTTAAGGCAATCAAAGACAAAGAAACTTCTGTGGATGAGAGGATTGAGAAAAATGACTGGGAGTTATGCCGCAGTGCGGATGACCTGAAGCGGCAGGAGCGGGAGTTTAAGAAAAAGCTAAAGCAGATCGCAAAGCAGCAGAAAGAGATTTTTAAGGACAAGCCAGTTGAAAGCCGCAAGGAGACACTCAGGCTGAAAAATGCAGTACATTCCAGATATCAGGGCGATGTCTGTCTGGATAAGAAGTTCTCCAAAATGTCCGCGGAGGAAAAGCTGCTGATCTATGATTACATCCGGGAGAACGCCAGAAAATTCCGTACAAAGTTAAATCGGAAGATACGGACAAACAGGGCGTCAAAGATCGATATTCCGGCAACTGTGAAAAAGAGCTGCCAGACAGGTGGTATCCCGTTGTGTCTGATCCACCAGAAACCGATACGGCAGAAATCCAATCTGATCCTGATCCTGGATGTATCCGGTTCCTGTAAGGAAGCATCCGAGCTGATGCTGGTGTTCATGCATGCCATGAAGGAGGTGTTTCCGGGTGGATGTTCTACATATGCATTTACTAACAAACTCTATGACATTTCAGAGTTTATGGAGATGGATGATGCAGCAGTGGCGGTCAGCGAGGTATTAAAGGCGATCCCGCGTTCCGGGGCCTATTCCAATTACGAACTTCCTTTCCGGACATTCTACAACAGCAATATGAGTAAAGTAACAGGGGATTCCTACGTCTATATCATCGGGGATGCCAGGAACAACAAGAACCGGTCAGGGGAAGAGTATGTAAAAGCGATCGCAAGAAAGGCAAAAAAGGCGTTCTGGTTAAACACTGAGGAAATGTCAGACTGGAATACCGGGGACTCGATCATTGGAACTTATGCAAAGTACATGACAAAAGTCGCACAGACGACTACTGCCGCGGAGCTGCTTGGTTTTTTGGAGAGCTGAAAAAGTGAATTCGAATTCACTTTTTTCTAGGAAAATGAAAAAGAGCAGGATGTCCTGCTCTTTTTGGTTGCGAGGGGAGTTCCTCTCTTTGATTAGTTTTCCCAGTATTCCTGCATTTTTGATTCAGCATCAGAAGGTGAGAGATTGTACTCTTTCATGATGAAAGCTCTTGCTTTTTCATAGGAAGATCCAAGCATACTGTATGCTTTTATTGCAGTTCTGATGCCATAATCAAGCTCTAGCCGCCTGCCCTGTTCAATGCCCTGCTCGATAGCTCTTTCCTCGATTAAATCAGAAAAGTTGTACATATCATCAATCTCCTCCAATACTTCGGCTCATGTCGAAACCGTACTTTTAAGTTATATTATTTTTTCTGTACAAGTGTGGATTAAGTATATATCTTTCTTGATGTTTTCGTAAAGATTAAGAAAAGAGCAGATTATTCTGCTCTAGTTGATTGCAAAGGGAAAATTGCATCAGATCAGTTGTTCCAATATTCTTGCATCTTTATTTCAGCCTCAGCAGTTGAGAGCTGGTATTTCTCTATGATGAAAGATTTTGCTTTGTCATAAGAAGAACCAAATCCTTTGCATGCTTCTATTGTGGTTTTTATCCCATAATCAAGTCCCTGCTGTATACCTCTTTCCTCAATAAGATCAGAAAAGTTACACATAGCATCAATCTCCTTTCCTAAGTCACGATCCATATCGAGACCATAATTTTCGCTTAAGTTTTCCTTCTTTTCTTCGCTTGTCATCTTTGTCTGACTGAAAAGCACGTTTAACATACTGACAAGTATGTCGTCCGATGGGACCTTTTCATTCAGGGTAATAATTACTACGGACATCTTATCGTATGCTGCAGGATTATCCTTGATTCCAGGAATGATATCTGTCTTGTGGATGCTATACTCGGCGATAGCATTTGCTTCCTTCTTTGTACTGTCGAAACAGATCCAGATGGTATACACCTTGCAGATATTATCGTAATCGGGAATAAAGAACTCTGTATCTAGCTGCATGGAAAGCTGTCTGGCATTGTAGAAGATTGCTCTGGTTTCGATCCTGTATCCAGGATGGAATTTTTTCTGCCCTTCAAGATTAATGATGATTTTCACCAATTTTCCTTTTATCGGAACTATGATAAAAGTTCTCACATCAAAATTAATCTTTCCTTCTTTTCCGATTGCGGATTCGGTACCGATTCCCTGTACCTGATCTTTATTCGATAACCCCGGATAAATACTGACGCAGTTAATCTCAGCCTTCTCAATACAATCCTCGATTTCGGATAAAGACAAATCTTTCGCTTCCTTCACCACTTTCTGGAAGATTCTTGACAGAATCTGCTTGTCTCCCAGTATCTTTTTGGCATATTCGTCGTACTGGATCTTCGCCTCCGCAGCATCAATGTTTCTGGATAATGAAGTTGGTATTTTCTTATCCTTATTATAAGATGCAGGTGTTTTGTTTGCAACCATATTTTCTCCTCTCCTTTCGTATTTCGTTGCAAAAATAAAATGATTGATATGAAGCAGAGATGAAAAATCCGCAGCAGGACCAATCAGCAATCTCATTTTTTTGACAGGTTTTCAGACCGGAATATTTTCTGTAAAATGCCGATCTTTCGTACCAGATCGGACTGCGCCTGATATCCGGCTACAATAGATACATGAGGAAGATGTCTCCGCGGAAACACCCCTCAGAATACTGCGATAAGAAGAGGAATGATTCTGACAAAAAATGTATTACAAAAAATGTTTTTCTGGGAGGAAATGATGGAAAATGATACATTCAAGTGCTACAATGGTAATATCTGAAAACACAAAAGAAAGAAGGAAAACACCATGAAGAAAAAGCTGATATCTGTATTGTTAGGGATCACGCTTGTGGTTTCTAATTGTGCCTATGTTGGTGCCGTGGACATAGGAGATTCTGCTGTGGAAGTACCGGACTTTTCAGATGAAGTTCAGGAAGATGAATTATTCTCAGACGGATCGGAGGAGGTGCCTGAAACCGAAGATGAGACAGTGCATCCTGCTGCTACAACGGAAAAAGTGAAAGTTGGGATCAAAGGCTCTTATCTGGCGGCATCCCAGGCAGTCCTTGACCGGATCAATCAGATCCGCAGGGAGGCATATGAAGAAGGAGTGCAGGATCCGCGGGATCCATCTAAGAAACTTACCATGGATGATTATGTGCCCTTAAAGTGGTCATCCGATCTGGAGTATATTGCAAGGATACGTTCCGCGGAGGCATCTGTCCGCAGAGACCATATTCGTCCTTGTAATATGATGCCGCAAAGTATCTGGGCACCGGGTGGAACTACGTCATATGCAGAAAATCTGGCTTGGAACAGTGCAAATGATATGCTCTATGGGATCAACCAATGGTATGGGGAAAAAAATGACTGGGTTAATCAGACTGGCAGGGTAACAGGCCATTACGAGTCTTTGATCACTCCGGAGTATCAATATATCGCAGTCTCTTCCTTCCTTAATGATGAAACTGGAAGGAACACCACATCCGCGGAGTTCTGTATGGATGGGGAAATGGGAAGTAAAGATGAATCCATGAGCAGCGTTTCCGGTACAACGGTTCAGACCATAGATGTGGACAAGACTCAGATCTCTGCGGAGATCGTACTTTCGTACACTTCTTTGGAAGAGGGAAAAACGGCAAAGGCTACGTTTAAATTAATATACAAAAAAAGCAATTCAACATGCTATCCGGTTGACAATGTCCAGTGGCTTTCTGCGGATGACAGTATTGTTTCCGTAGACCAGAATGGTAAACTGACTGCAAAAAAGCCGGGTAATACAACGATCACGCTGAAGATTGGAGATATCTCGGCGCAGAAGGATGTTACGGTCAAGGCACTACAGCCTACTGCAGCTCCGAAACCTACGTCCACGCCGAAGCCCACTGCAACTCCGAAGCCTACAGCAACGCCAAAACCGACAGCAACGCCAAAACCTACTGCGACACCAAAACCTACCGCAACACCAAAACCTACCGCAACTTCCACACCAACGCAAAAACCAACGGGTGAAAAGAGTGGTAAATGTGGGGATGATGCGACGTGGACATTAAAAGATGGGGTTTTAACTATTTCTGGTGACGGAAGGATATATGAATATTACTTTTCCGGAGATCGATATGAGAAATACAGATTTCCTTATATTGATGAAATTAAAGAGGTTGTAATAGGCAATTCCATATATTATATTGAAAAATATGCATTTTCAAATTGCCCAAATCTTGAGAAAGTAACGGTTGGAAACTATGTAGCGTGTATTGGATACAATGCGTTTGCCGATGATCCTAAGCTGGTAGATGTAAAACTGGGAAATAGCGTAGAGGAATTGTGGGCAGATGTATTTTCCGGAACAGGCATTACGGAACTGGAACTTCCGGCTTCCATAAATGATGCAACATTTTTCAATGCTTTCCGCGGAATGACAAATCTGAAGAAATTCAAGGTAGCAAGTGGTAATAAGGTATATAAGGCTGTGGATGGAGTCCTGTATAAAAAAGAAGGGAAAGGCTACTATCTGATAGCAGTTCCCGCTAAGAAAACCGGAGAATACAGGGTACCGGACGATGTAACAAGGATCACAGCAAATGCATTTGATCATAGTCATTTAAACAAGATCGTAATTTCCGATTCTGTAAAGACACTTAATGATTTCTGTTTGAGCAATTGTGAGAATCTACAATCAATCACGTTTGGTAATGGAGTAAAAACTCTTACCCAGATGCTTTGTGTTGGATGTAAGCAGATTACGGAAGTAATAATTCCGGAAGGGATCGAGACGCTTGAGGGATATGTATTCTGTGACGCAAAATTGCTGAAGAGTGTAACACTGCCTTCCACGATCAAGGAAGTGGGAGAGCGCTGTTTTCCTGATACTACAAAAATAATCAGAACAACTACGCCGAAACCAACGTCCACACCGAAGCCAACGGCAACGCCAAAGCCAACGGCAACGCCGAAACCAACGGCCACACCGAAGCCAACGGCCACACCGAAACCGACAGCCACACCAAAGCCGACGGCAACACCAAAGCCAACGGCGACACCGAAACCGACAGCAACACCGAAGCCTACGGATACGCCGAACCCGATAGGACCTACAAAGGCCCCGGAACCTACACAGGCTCCTGTGAAAAAGCCAAAGAATACTACAAGTCTCAAAACGAAATCAAGAAGAAAGAAGACGCTTGTCGTATCCTGGAAGCCGTCGAAGTCCGTAAGCGGATATCAGGTGCAGTACAGTCTGAAGAAAAATATGAAAAAACCAAAGACAACGACAGCTGGCAAAAAAGCAACGGAGATCACATTTAAAAATCTCCACAGCAATAAGAATTATTATATCCGTATCCGTACATACAAAACAGTTAACGGAAAGAGATATTACTCTGGCTGGAGCAAGGTTAAAAAAGTCAAAGTGAAATAGGATTTTCCCTGTCAGCCGGTATGAGACAGAATGTACCGGCCTGACAGGGATTTTTGTACAGAATTATTTCTGAACATGGTTTTCGTGTATAATAGAAAACATATAATTCGTTTGGAGGTGGCAGAATGAGGCTGTGGACGACAATGCCTGCAAGAGTATACAAAGAAACAATTGAGAAAACAGGAATCTACCAGTGCGATCCGGATAAGTGCGAAGTTCTTAATTGGGACGGTTCTGACCGGCAGTTTGCCAATGCATATGACTGGATGTCCAGGTATATGACAGAAAAGATCGGACCGCCTCCGGAAGGCATTAAATATCCGGTATGGGCGTGGTACAGGCTCCGCACAAGACAGGCCCGTCCTGACCTGCGATGGGTGGAATTTCGGGGTGCCGCAAAGGAGATGGTGCTGATCGAACTGGAGAAAGAAGATTCCCAGGTCGTTCTCTCTGACGAAGAGATCTGGACGGTCGCACAGCTTAACGATACGGCATGGTGTAGAAACGACGAAGAACTGGACTGGTACTATAATCCGGATATGGAAGGAAAGGAAAAATTCAAGAAAGAGTCCTGGTACAGGGTATTCGAGATCGATCAGGCTCCTCATGTGCAGGCAACTTTCTGGGAGCTTAGAAAAGAAGAGATCAAAAAAATCTGGAAGTACAACAAATAAGCCGTCCGTTTGGGCGGCTTTTTTTCGGCAGGAGAGAAGTATCTTCTGCTATCAATCTGTCTTAAGTCTGCGGCACATATCCTTGATCCCGTTTTCTGAGTGAGCCGGGATCCTTTTGGCTAATTCTCTCCGCGGAGGTCTTTCTTTTTCCGGTATCGCAAGCCATTCCCTGCAGATGTCCTTTTCCTCTTCGGTCCAGGTTGTGGGGTGTGATGCTGCGGAGCGGACATTGTATCGATGGGCAGCACCGTTGATGGCCTTTTTACTCATATCTGAAAACTCAGGATCTTTCTTTACGGCGTTCCATCCGCCTTTGCTGTACAGTGCACAAAAGCGTTCGATTTTTTCCGGTTTCCAGTTTCTGTCCTTGCGGCAGTCATGCTTACGTCTGGCAGAATTGATATTGCTTATGGTCAGATCCGGGAAAAATCTGCTGCGGATTTCCTCTGACGTAAGGTCTGCATTCGCTTTAAGGATGGAGATCTCTTCCTTTGTCCAGGTATGCATGCTTCGATTTGTGATCCAGCTGTTCATCGAATGGGACCAGAATGAGTGTATCCTGCTCTATTACTGCCTCCTGGACAAATTTTGCGGCAATGTAGCTCTTGCCGGTTCCTGTTGCAGCGCATAAGGCACATTTGTTGTTCCAGACCATAGCCTGCAGAAGTTCTGCATATACCGTCTGGTTGTACTTTGGTAGATTGATGTTCATTTTTTTCTCCTTTCGTAGTTGGTTCATGGAAAATATGCGTTTTTTTTCGTGTGGTAAAAGGAGAGGTGTGTTTTGGCATATTATTAAGAAAAAAACGGAGGTAGAAAAATCATGAATGAAAATTACGCATCAAAGAAGGATCTGGTTAAAGCCAGCGGTATCATTTCGTGTTTTATTCTGGCAGCTGCAGGGTTCTGTGCCCTCTGTCTTATACCGATGGAGTATTGCAGAGAAATGATGATATTTTCTATAGCTGTGGTACTTTTACAATTTTCCATCAGCAATATGTTTTTTGATATTTTTAAGATAACGGTGAAATATGAAAAACTTGGAAAATTCGTTGATTCATTTCTGTTAGGATTCCTGGTCCTGCTTCTGGTATTCGATGTGGTATGCTTTGTCATGAAAGCCTATGGTTTGATCAAGTTCAATGCTGCAACCTTTTGTGATCTCTGTCTGATGCTTTCCGTGGCTATATGGATCATCTCGAAAGCTGTTCTTGGGAAAAAAACAGAGAATTGATTTCTGGACAGCGGAAAATATCGAATAATGCGTAAAACCGCGGTCAGCCAATAAGGTTATCCGTCGGTCAATCATCGATGTTTTGATAAAAACAGGTATGTATTCCATGACTGTTTTTTCGTATCAAAAGCAGGTTGTTTTTCTATGAAGTATGATTGTGCCAGGCAAGGAGGTAAAAGCAGTGTGTGACGATCTTGGAAGTTTTATCCATCAGAAAAGAGTAGAAAAAAAGATCACGATGCGGAAACTGGCAGGCATGTTGGATGTGCCTGTGACATATCTGTGCGATGTGGAAAAGAACAGATGCAGGATAAAAGATAGACTTGCCCTGCTTGCAGAGATACTTGCTCTGTTGGATGAGGAGAAAATCCGGATGTTTGAGCTGGCAGGAAATGCTTCAGTGGACACAGATCTTTCGGGGTATGAGATGCCTGCCTGTTCTTTGATTGAAGATCCGGAAAATGGAGAAAAGGAATGGCTGCAGATGGTAGCAGAACTGGAAAGTAGAAAAAATTAGGTTTCTGCATATTACAGAAAAAAGAAAGGAGATTTTTTATGAAGAAAAAAATAATGATGGTCGTTCTGGCAGGTGTTCTGGTTGGAAGTATGGAAAGTGCGATGGTGTATGCAGGAAGAATGCCTGAACTGACTAAAACAGAAAGCAGCAATAAGAGCAGTATCTGGGAGGATTACTTGAAAGAGCATTCAGAAAGAGGGGTAAAAGAACAGTTTATCAAAGAACATGTCGGGGACCTTTCCGATGAACAGCTGAATCACATGATCGGTGCTTATTTTGGTGATGAGGGATCCCTGGATGAAGAGGATTCTTGTAACGATGGAGATGAAGATCCAGATGAATTCCCAGTTTCCCTGTACAGCTATACTTTTCAGGAAGAAATTGGCGGAAACGACTATGATTTTGTCCAGTATACAGCGGTTGTAAACCAGGGTTCCGGAAGTGTCCAGGTACTTCTCCCAAAAGGGTGCAAATTTGTAACCGGGTATGGAAAACTGACCGACGGATACAGGGCATATGACAGTCTGGACGAAGCGGTACAAAAAGGGGAGGATATCTGTTTATCGGAAGGATTGTCCGAAAATCTTCCTGACAGCAATGTAATCTGCTGGGATGCCAAAGGTGATGGAACCTATACTTTTGCAGTGGAAAAGACAGGTGACGCAGAAGATGATGCAATCTGGCTGGTTGACGGATACGGATATACCGGTTCGGAAGACCTTACCGGGAAAGTAACAGAGCCGGATGAAGACCTGGATTCGGATATGTTAGTGGGAGGAGCATTGTCCGAGGAAAGCTATCATGGTACTTTGGACGGAAATCTGTTTTTCCTGCTGCGGAGAAAATAGGATGTATAGCGGATGTGGTACAGTAAGCAGGGCCTGGGATACAGGTCCTGCTTTTTCCATTGCAGGATCCCCGTACCACAGCACTATTAAAAAATATCCTGTATAATAAGAATAAGAAAACTGATAGCGAGGTGAGACATATGAGTAAATGGTTTTATAAGAATAAAAAAATAGATCGTGAGTTATCCAATAAATTAGGCATCCACCCTGCGATCATCAAGATCCTTGCTGACCGCGGAGTGGAAACGGAAGAAGATATCCGGGAATTTCTTGCAGCAGATCTGTCAAAGGTATCCGATGGCTCAGAACTGACAGATATGGAAAAGGGTGTCAGCATCATTCAGGATGCAATAGCAGCCGGAAAGCATATCCGTATCATAGGCGATTACGATGTAGATGGCGTAACCAGTACCTACATCCTCTACAAGGGTCTGATCGGGCTTCATGCAAAATGTGACAAGTTCATCCCGCACCGTATTAAAGACGGTTACGGGCTTCATGAGAACGCCATCCGCAGAGCCAGGGAAGACGGAGTGGAAGTCATCCTGACCTGTGACAACGGGATTGCTGCCGCAGATGCAGTCAGTCTGGCTAAAGAGTTTGGGATGACTGTGGTTGTGACGGATCACCATGAAGTCCCGTTTGTCCAGGAGCCGGATGGTAGAAGATATATCCTTCCTGCCGCGGATGCTGTGATCGACCCCAAACGTCCGGAAGACCAAGTGTTTAAGGAAATCTGCGGAGCAGTGGTTGCATGGAAATTTATGGGACGTCTGTATAAGAGATTCGGAATGGAAGATGAGTTCAGGAATTCGGATTTTCTGGAAATGGCATCACTGGGTACTGTTTGTGACGTCATGGATCTCCAGAAAGACAACCGGGCGATCGTGAAAGCAGGTATGAAAAAAATGCAGATAACCAACAATGTCGGGATGCAGGCACTGATGGAAGTTCTGGGACTGAAGGATAAGATACTGAAATCCTATGACTACGGGTTTAAGATCGGACCATGTATCAATGCAGAAGGACGTCTGGATACGGCTAACGAAGCATTTAACCTTTTGATGGAAACGGATCATAAAAAGGCTCTGGATAAAGCGGAAGAGATGCGTAAGCTGAACGTGGAGCGTCAGGACCTTACAAAGTCCGGAATGGAAGATGCTTTCCGTATCGTTGACACAGAAATGAAGAATGATAAAGTACTGGTCGTTTACATTCCGGGGATCCATGAGAGTATTGCCGGGATTATTGCCGGAAAAGTAAGGGAAAGATATAACAAGCCTGCAATTGTTTTGACCAATGGGGATGGGGACTTTTTGAAAGGTTCCGGACGTTCCATTGAAGCTTATTCCATGTTTGAAAAACTGTCAGAAGTCAGAGACTTGATGCTGGGATTTGGCGGACATCCGTTGGCTGCCGGTCTGTCCTTAAAAAAAGAAAACCTGGAAGAGTTCCGGAAACAGCTGAATGTGCGCTGCGGATTGACGGAAGCGGATTTTGTAGCAAAAGTCATGATTGATGTGGTTATGCCGGTAGATTATCTGACAGAAAGGTTTATCAGACAGCTGGATATCCTGGAGCCTTTTGGCAAAGGAAATGAAAAACCTGTATTTGCCCAGCAGAATGTCAGTGCAAGCCAGGCACAGATCATTGGAAAAAACAAAAATGTCCTGAAGATCGCCTTTAACAGTGCTGTATGCCGGAACGGGGTATGTTTTCATGACATTGAAGAAAAAGAGCGGATCTTGAATCAGGATGGTAAGCTCAATGATTTCAAAATGTTGTATTATCCGGACTTAAATGAATGGCAGGGAACTGTCAGTATTCAGGCGAATGTCCTGGATGTTTGTTAGATAATATGAGCAAAGATTATGAAAAAAGAGCAGAATATCCTGCTCTTTTTTCAGTCTCCATTTAAAAAAGTGAATTCGAATTCACTTTTTGGGGTTAAATTGGCAAAACTACTTTTTCATTCCTGCATTTCGGGATATCCTGCCAGGCTAAAACGTAATCTGTCATATCCACATTCCCGTTGACCCATCGCTGGTTTTCTGTAAAGGCTAACGGGCGGGCATCCGCGGATTTTCCTTCCACCACCTGGACTAGGCACATATATTTCTGGTAGTCGAGAGTGTTCTCGTTAAGCTTTCCCGGTTCCGGCAGGTCTTCTTCTACACCGATCCACCCGTCAGGGATATTGTTTACAATACGGCGAGGACGTTTTCCTTCGCTGACCCAGCAACATCCTTTCTCGGGATTTTCTGTGGAAGAAAGAATATAATCAAGATCAAATTCTCCGTCTGTCATGACTTTCTGGATGTAAAGAATGTCCGGGACAATATCTTCATCTGTTTTCTTCCAGCCGATACGGATCCGGTACTGGAATCCATCGATGTGATCTGCAATATACGTGATCTTGCAGAATGGATAAATGCCTTTGATGGATGTCGCCTCGTTAAATGCTTTGTTTGAGATCTCGATATGAGTAAAGTCTTTTGGGCTTAATCCGATCCGTTTTGCCCCTTCTCTGAGTACGGGATATGTTTCTTCTAACAGGGATTCTATCCCGGAAGCAGCTGCTTTCAACAGAAACCCTGCTGTTTTAAATCCTTTGATTGTTAATCTTCTCATGTGTGGCCTCCTTGTTTTTCCATAATATGACAAAAACCGTCTGATAGTTGTCAGACGGTATGGTTTTGTTTGTAGTGGATTCCGCGTTTTTTTAATTCTTTATCCAATTCCAGCATGGCACGAGGTCCGATCCCCGGGATGGCGTGGATCTCATCCCTGGTATGGTTGGAAAAGTCTGAGAATCTGGTGATCCCGATGGTATGTAAGGCATTCAGTATCCGAAGCGAGATGGGGGAATGTTTGAGTTCCCGGGGTATTTCCTTTTCGGACTTCAGACGAGGGATTCCCGCATATTTTTCAAACCGGTATTCCTGTTTGGCATCCGGGTATTTTTTGGTATCGACTTTTTCGAGGAACATTTCTTTTGGACGGACATAGGTTGCGCAATCGCCATATAATGCCTGATATACGACCATGGGTTCCTTAGTTTCCGTGTGTATTGCCTCACAGATGATCTTGTAGAGGTATGCATTATGGTCGTCGGAGTTGGTCATTCCTCTCTTAAAGTGCTGTACTACATCTCCGGGACGAAGTTCTTCCGTTACCGTTTTCTTGCAGAATTCTCTTGTTCTTATCATTTTTTTCTCCTTTCATGATCAGTTTCGGATAAAATGAAGAAATTTCCGCATGAACAAAAAAGATTGATATTTTGACATATTATGAAGAAAAACGGAGGAAGAGATATGTTTAACTTGGAGAATGTATTCGGAAAAAAGGCAAAAAAGGCAATGATGACGAAGGAAGAGATTGCGGAATTTATCAAAACGGATCCGGAAGCCCTCCGCAGCTTTGAGGAATCCTATACAAAGCATGTCAAAAACAAGGTAAGTAACAACTTTTTTGCAGTCAATGCGAAACAGGCAGTCAGTGAAAAATGTTTTCTTTCTGATTTTGCTGCGGAGAATGTACACCTTGATGCCCTTGTCCAGAGGATTGTAGCAGAGCTTTTGGATAGCGCCGCAGTCTATGTCTGGGATGGCACGGATGACCATGTGCAGACCTTTGATTCCCTTCCGGAAAACTATGTCCCGGTTACCAATGAGGATCTAAAGGCTGTCCCGGAAGGATACCGCCCGGAGCTTACCGGATATCTGTATAAACGGGATATCAGAGAAGCTGCGTCCGGGATGCTTTTAAGCGTATATAAGGATTTCCTGCTCTGTAAGGATCCGAAAAAGAAAATGCAACTTTACGGTATGTTCCGTCAGGGCCTTGATATCCAGGACCTGGATCCAATAACTTATAAGATCATTGACCGTAACAGGAACAGCATGGGATACTGGCTGCCGCCTCTTGTACAGGCAGCCAAACAACAGGATTTTTTTAAGATCCCACAGACGAAGGTTTTGAAAGTGCCGCTTCCCTTGCTGCAGCTGACCAGGATGGAATACATGTCTTTGAACCCATCTACACTGTGTATCGTGGATGAGTTCTGCCAAAAAGCTTTTGGACTGGATCCGGAGAAAGAGTACTTTATCAAAACCGGGACCTATTCCAGCAAGTTTGATTTCCGTAATGCCCATGTATTGGGGGAAAAGGAAGTACGTGAGCTTGGGGAGTACCTGCTGTTTATCCATTTCCAGGCATTGTGCATGGCGCATTATGACCTGTCCGGCAGGAACCAGCCATGTATCTATGGCGTATCCACTACGACAGAATGGGTAGTGCGGGAATATATCCAGCCGAATCCGGGAGCGAAAGAGATCTATTTTGGCCTGCCGCTCCGTCCGGAGTACCGTATCTTTGTGGATTTTGATTCTGACCGTATTCTTGGATGCAGCCCATACTGGGAGCCGGAAATGATGAAGAAACGGTTTGGACACTCCGCGGATTCCACCAAACCGGACAAGGTGCATGATTACATCACGTACTCTGCTGCGGAAGAAGAACTGATGGAACAGTATCGAAAAAATATCGGAAAAGTTAAGGAAAATCTGAAAAGGATGCTTCCGGAGATAGGCTTAACCGGACAGTGGAGCATGGATATCATGCAGAATGGAAACGACTTTTATCTGATCGATATGGCATTGGCGGAAAATTCTGCATTAAAAGAGTGTGTGCCGAAGAGTTTATTAAAGAAAGTGGAAGAGGACTGGATTCCGCGGATTAATACGAAGGAGGATTGATGTCGTGCCAGCAGATTCATCAAATCTTGTTGTAAGCCCGCATTTTCTGGAATCGGGCAGTATCTATGTTTATAAAAGGGACTTTGATGCTTATTTCTGTAGCGTGGGCCGCGTGTATGTAAAGAAGGATACCATATGCCAGTGTATCAATGAATCCGGAACTCTGTTTTTCTTTGGATCAAAGAATACGCTGCCATGGGAAGCTGTACAGATGCTCAAGTCAGATCCCGGTAAATATCTGGATGACATTACCGGGTTGTATATGCAAATGAGGAGGAGACAATGTTAATCGATTTAACTTATCGCTGTAATATGGGATGCAACCACTGTATGTCGGACTGCAAACCTAATGGGACAGATATGACGCCGGAAATCCTGAAAGATGTTTTGGCTTTTTGCAAAAAAAATGAAGTGCCGAACCTGATCTTTTCCGGTGGAGAAATGTTTGAGAACCCGCATATCCTGGAGCTGCTTAAAATCATTGAAAAGGAATGGGATAAAAGATTCCCGCTGTCGTTCATTACAAACGGACGAAAACTCGCAGATACTCCGGATATCTTTGAGGCGGTACAGGATATGCAGAAAAAATACGGAAAGAAAAAGATCATGATCCAGGTGACGAACGATCCGCGGTTTTATCCGCAGCCGCTTTCAGAAAAACAGAAGTATCGGTTAAAGAAGCTGGATGCAGTCATCGAAGGTGTTCCGGGAAACGGGAATAAGTGTCTGTATCCGCAGGGAAGGACTCTGGAAAATTTCGATGATTCCTGGTGGAATACGATCGCTCCGAAATGTGTAAATGTAAGGCTGCTTGCGAAACAGGGAGTGGATTCCATCCGCGGAATAGTCAATACGCTGTTTCGTGCAGGAAAAGTCTGTACTCCATCCATATCTCCGGCAGGAGAGATCAAGCTTGGAGAATCTGCTTTGTGTCCGTCCGTGGCATCCATATATGACACGGAACAGGAGATTATTGAGAAAATACAGAGATGCAGGTGTCAGTCATGTGAGTATTCGTGGCAGCAGTTGAAAAATACAAGCATAAGAGCTTTTGAGGTGTTAACAAAGAATTGATAGAAATGGCAAAATTCCTGTATCTTCGGAGTTTTGCCTTTTTTCGTATCGGTACATTTCCTGAAAGAAAAATGCTATCATTGCATTAAAGTAAGATATTAAAGGCGATGAAATGCGGAGGAAGTCCATGAATGAATATGTAAGGTATATGAATATGCGGTATGAGATGGCAGAGTGTGCCGAAGTGACGAGACAGGTTCTTGGTCTGACGGTACCGGTATCGCTGGAAACTTTAATTGAAGCGATGAAAAAGGCCGGGATCCAGTGTGTGCCGGATGAAAGTCTTGATACAGATACCAGGATCGTAGGGCTGCCGGAAAACCCGGAATATGCTTTCCAGGTTCTGTATAGCATAAAGATCAACGACAGGTCTCTGATCTTCTGTCTGGCCAGTGCGCTCGGTGAAATCCTTCTGCATCGTCTCAATTTTGCGAAAGAGACCAATTAATAAACAGGAGTTTTCAGAAACCCTCTCTGTCTATTCTGTTTGCGCAAATATAGGCAGGTTCCTGGCTTTGTATGAATTTTCGCCTATATCTGCTGTTTTTTAAGACTTACGAATACTACTTGAATACCAAGGCTGTCGTAAAATCAGACTTCGTGGCAGCCTTAATAAGTGGGATAATCGTCTTGAACTACCCCACCCGACTAACGTCGGATGAGATTTTCTGCTATATCTTAAAATGAACTGACAGGAAAATTCACTGTGTTTCATCCTCCTCTGTACATACAGACTTATCCGGTTCTTCGTTCTCATAGATATATCCAGGAGCATCCTTAAAAATGTCATCTTTATGTTCCATTTTTTATCCGCAAAAACATTCATAGCCTTTTTCATGGATATCTCCGTACCTTGCTCATAACGGTCGAAAGGTATATTGATCAGCATCATTATTTTTATGTCTTTTTTTATTTGTTGATTGTATTACGCAATACATGAGGTTACTGATTATTCATATTAAAATCGGAACTTTACTACAAATAAAGGAGGGATTTTGAGATAATGAAAAATACAAATTCATCAGGAATATGTCTGACAGAAGAGCAACAGGTTTTTATCGAATCAGCTCTTTCTGGGAAAAATATCATAGTGGACGCATGTATTGGAAGTGGTAAAACAACAGCGATACAACAATTGTGCAATGTGCTTCCAGATGAAAAAAGAGTATTATATCTTACATATAACACTTTATTGAAACAAGATGCTCAGCGAAAAATTACAAATGCTAATGTACATGTGCAAAATTATCATGGTTATGCATATGAACGATTAAAGGAATGTGGTATCAGTGTTGCACAGGCAGACCTGTTACGTGAATTCAATCGACACAAAGATATAAGGCTTCCACAAATAGATATCCTAATTATTGATGAATACCAGGATATCGATTCTTATTCTGCGGAAATGCTGTGGTATATTAAAGGCTACTATCCGAATATGCAGATTGTAATGGTTGGAGATATGGAACAGAAGATTTATAATTTTACTACATTAAATGTAAAGAAATTTGTTAAAAAATACTTAGGACAGCATGAGCAGCTTCATTTTACAATCTGTTTTCGTTTATCGAAAGAATGGGCTTTGAAACTTGGAAAGACCTGGAATAAATCAATTATTGGAGTTAATCAAAGCCAACAGGTATGTCAAATGACGTTTGATGAAGTTGTTGTTTTTCTATGCACTCAAAACGCAGAGGATATACTATGTTTGGGACCGCGGACAGATAAACCTGACGCTCTTAGTTGTGACAAGTTACTGAATGCCTTGGAATCTACATGTCCGGAAAAATTCAATAAAAAAACGGTTTTTGCAAGTATCAGTGATAAAGATTCAAATATACGTCCAACAGATAAATGTGCTATTTTTACAACTTATGATTCATCGAAAGGATTAGAAAGAAAAATTTGTGTTTTAATAGGTTGGACAAAAAGTTACTGGAATACTCGAAAGGATTATGTTGGTCTATCTTATGAAATTTTACGAAATATATTTTGCGTAGCAGCAAGCAGAGGAAAAGAAAAAATCATTATTCTAAAAGAAAGAGGCAAGCTAACATGGAAAAATTTAAGGACAAAATTTCGAACAAATCACATAACGGGTAAACCATTCGATGCCTCTCATCTTTTTGATTTTACAAAACAGGAATATATAGATGAATGTTACAGTTGTCTGAATATAGAGTCCTTAAATACTGAAAAAGAAAGAACTGTAATTGAAGTTGACCGAAGGGATGATTTGATAGATCTTTCTCCTTGTGTTGGAATTTATCAGGAAGCAATGTATTTTATGGATTATGATATTGATAAAACAATTGCATTAATCGCTATTTTATTTCGCCATATTGAAAAACCTGATATTAATGCAAATGCTACACTTTATGAAAAAATATTGTATCTTGTTAGTTTGGATACAGGTCAGGAAAGATACAGGAACCAGGTTGACAAAAGACATTTTATTACAAAGGAACAATCAGAAAATATCGCTGCTCGTTTGGGTGAAAGGTTAAGTCCGGATGAAGATGTTCAGGTTTCTTGTAAAATACAGTGTGATAGAGTAGGAGAAATTGTTGGTTTAGCCGATGTCCTGAAAGATAATGTTGTATATGAATTAAAATTTGTATCTGAATTATCAAGGGAAAATTATTTACAATGCGCTCTTTACATGATCGGCTTAAAAGTTCCAGATGGAATACTATGGAATATACGAACAAATGAAATATATAAAATCGGCATCAGAGATAAAAAGGCTTTTTTGAATGGTATAACAAAGATTATATCAGATGGAAAAGTAAAAATGTATAGTGGACCTTCATGGACAGAACAAGATAAGAATCAGAAAAACAGGGGATCTGTGCAATTAACCCAACAAGAGCGAGCAGGACAGAATCTTTATGTCCCAAAGCAGAGTTTGAGTGAAAAGTCCTGGTTAAAACAACGTCAGGATATAATATCTAGCATCTTATTAGGAAATTCTGAGTGTTCCATTAATAATTTCGCAATTATTGACATCGAAACAACAGGAAATAGATTAGATGATTTGAAATTTGAAACAAAATATAAAGACACTGCATTTTCTGTTGGTATTGTGATTGCCGATTCTAATACATTGCAACCAGTTTATGCGAAATACTATATCTTAATGCCAGAGTGTGAGGAAAATGGGATGTTTAAAGAATGTTTAAGAATAGCTCCGATTGAAATTACAAAAGAATGTTCACGTGAAGAATGTATGCAGGAATTAAAGGATGTTTTTTTTAAGTATAATATTGAGGATATTTTTGGATACAATATCTCTTTTGATTACCAGCATTTAAAAGAATTAGAAAAATACAAATGGTATGATATTGCATCCAAAGCTGCGTACTTGGGAGAAAATCCGTTTCTTAATAAAGAAAATGGAAGTTATTATGAAACAGGACGCCTGAAAAAAGGATACGGGGTTGAGAGTATGTTCAAATTGGTAACAGGTGATACAAGGTATCGTGAAACGCATAATGCCATTTTTGATGCTATAGATGAATTGGTGATCATGCAAAAATTAGATTATAAACCATCAGAATACCCGGTAAAAAAAATGGCGTCGAGAACTGACAGTGATTCACTTTGATGAGTTTTTTCGCCTGAAAGTATTCATCTGTTAAAGCAGTCTATACTAGATGTAAAGAAAATATGATGGAACGTACATATATAATGTCATTATAAAAGGTACTTTTGAGTTATGGGTTTCCGAAAGAACAGGGGAGGAAAAAACGAATGAAGAAGATCGGTACAGCAAATATTATCTGGAAAGAATTTGATGATTTCGTAAAAACAGAAAAAGAGCATTCCATGAAAAAAGAACCCGGATGGTATGTGTCCGTCCGCTGGTCTGTTCCCAGAGAGATCCAGGACATTCTCTGGAGTATGTATACCAAAACAGGAGAAGGAAAAGACGCGGATGGCTGCGGATGTCCGCTTGGGGAGATTTCCGGGTTTAAACTGGAAAGTATCAGGCAGCACCAGGATTACCTGGACAGTATGGGCCTTTCCTGGGATCTGTTGTACCTTCTTGATGGCATAGCTGTTCTTCAGTCCGGAAGTCTGATGATCGGACTCCCGGATAGCACTGTTTTCTGTAAAGAATACACAGACCTTGATACATGTCCGGAATTAATGGGAAAATATCCTCTGGTCAGCAAAAACTCAGCTTCCAGAAAAGAGGTAGCTTCCGGTATCCGAAATAAGCAGAAAGAGATTGATGGTAAGAAGAAAGAACTGGAACAGCTGGAGAAAGAAAAGCAGGCGGAACTGGAAAAACTGAAGCAGGAGCTGGAAGCAAAGTATGCGGAAAAGACACAGCTTATCCGGGAGAAAAAGAAAGAAATGGAAGAGCAGATGGTTCAGTTAAACAACCAGATGTTTGTCCTGGATACAGAGCTTTATGGCATCCGGTGTATGATGGGCGAAACCGTTCAGTTTGTCCAGCTGGTCAAAGGATTGGAAGCAGAAGAAAAAGTCCCAGTGGTATTTTTCCAAAAGATCCGTTTCCTGGATGAAGAACTGGGAAAATGGCTGGCAGTTTATGATTTTGACGGAAAAGATATTGCGACCTTCGAGGATGCATTGAAAAACCGGGAAGACATCCGGGAAAGGTTTGCTCCCGGACCGAAATCTGTCTCTGTGATCCGGATCAGTAAAAACAATATCTTATGCGGTGCCTCAGATATGGTATCGAATGTTTTGGATACCTATAAGAAATTTCATGGGAAACAGATCGGTATCCTTATCCGGAATGGAGAGAACCTGTACGTGGGGTGGACGGATGAGGAGAAGGTCCGTATCAAAGATGAAAATGTATATCTGAAGCCGGAAACCAGGGAAGATTCCCTGGAAGAAGCAGAAGTTCAGTCCCGGGAAGAGGTTGCTTCCCGTTACTTTGTATTCAGCATCCTGCAGGGGGTATTGAATGATGGCAGGATATTAAAGGTTCCGGAGAAGATCAATGTATTAACACCGTCCCCATACCTGATCTTTTCCATGGCAGACGGGTGGCTGGAAGACAACCGGTATGGAACTTTTGCGGATATTGTTGAGCGCACAGATGCACCTCTTATGAAAGGCGATATGATCCTCACTACGATAAAGATCGAGCGCGATGATGCCGGCCTTGGGAATATCTGGAACAATGGAAGGAGTACAAGGTATGATGCGTGGAACAATGACCGCGGAAGAGGAGAAAGGAACCGTACCCACGATGCCCATATCCCCGACAGGAGAGTTGTCCCGGTTAACCTGGTAGATACGATTGATACTTACACTATTACGGAAAAGAAGTTCCGCCTGATCGTTACGGAAGTTCCGGTAAAGGTAATCAGGGAAGGAAATACAACGGTGACCCAGTTCCGGTACGATACGAAAAAGACCAATGAGTATCTTGGTAAAATAACTTCTTATCTGACAGTAAAAAACAACAAGCTATATGAAAAGATCGATGTGAAAGGAAAGCCGCCCGAACAGATCCTTGCAGCTGCAAAAGCCTATGGCTATGTACATACAGATGCAGAGCAGATCATGATGGACCACGCGCATTCTTATTACACGGTATTTGAGAGCATTGTGCATACGGAAACAGAAAAAGAATACTACGTTTCCGCCAAAAAGGATAATTACTGGAAGGATGCGGATTCCTTTGCCAACATGGAGATCCGGCCGGGCGAATACCTGAATCTGACATTTTTAAATTCTGTATATCTGGTCTATGCGATCCAGAATCATAAGATTGGCGGATGGCGACGTGGGGGAATGACGGTAGACTATGCCAACAGTATCCCGTATCTCAATAAAGCACTGGAGTATATCCGGAAACGGGAAAAGGAAGAAGCTGTCATGCTTGGCAGATATATGGAGTTGTATGAGGGATGGCAGGTAGATGTCTCTGAGTGGCGGCTAAAAAACAATTACCATCGTCTTACAGATGCGAGAGCAGGGAAATTTGCAAAAGAAAAAGCCGGGAAAATCCCGGCCCAAAAAGGAGAAAAAATCTATATGAAAAGCAATCCTGCTTGTTTATGATTATTAAAATAGCGGAAAACAATGGTAAGATTGTGAAGAAAATGTAGAAAATTTGTGAAAAGTAGTCAGGTGTGACAGAAAGGAGGAAGTATGATCATTCCGATTCCTTGCAAATTAGGTGAAAAAGCATTGTGTAATGGAAGAATGCTTGTGTTCTGTGGTGTGGACTGGTTCAGATGGTCTTCCGGCATGGAGTATACGTATTTCTTTGAGACAGGAGATTCCTGGCATGAGACAGATTTCTGCACAGGAGATGGAGCTGGCATGTCCAAATACATCGAAGTGGATAATGTCCTGCTTTCTTCCTTTGTTCTGAGGGAAAAAGGCTTTCCTCTCCGCGGAGAAGGATACGTAGAAGGATTCCGGTTCAAAAACGGAAAAACATATGTCCATATCCTGTGCGAAACATTCTATTTTTCGCATCATTGTGTCGAATCTGATGAGAAAGGACGTTGTGTTCCAGGTGGCAATATTATTTTTCAGGCAAACTGGAGCGAAAAACAGATAGATGATATACTGTCCAAAAGAGGAGGAAAAAATCATGAAGGTAATATTTCTTGATATTGACGGTGTTTTGGAACATGCGGATTACCTCAACTGGCAGACCATGCACATTGATCCGGAAAGAGTCCGGTTCCTCGCAAAGATCGTGGAGTTAACAGACGCACAGATCGTCCTTACCTCCACCTGGAGGGATGGATATGACAGACAGTCCGGAAAAAAGGATGATTACTATGTTGTACTTGAGCACGTTTTGGCAGAACATGATCTAAAGATCTATGACATTACGGACAATATCCCGGAAGAAGTCCTTGAGCAGATCCCGTCTGTCATTTCCTTAGACCAGCTGGACATCCACTGCAAACATGGGACAGGCAGGGCTGCGGAGGTGGAGAAATGGCTTATGGATCATCAGGCTGACGGGTTTGTCATATTAGACGATGAGGATCATGACTGGTCAGACTATGGTTTTGACAGTCGCTGGATACAGACCAGCTGGTACGAAGGCGGCCTGCAGGAAAAAGATGTGGCAGAGGCGGTCAGGATCCTGCAAAACAAGGAGGTGCGTCCTGAATGCACATAATGAGTTTTGAGGAATTTCTCGAAAATGGAAAACCGGAAATGTCCGTGATCATCCAGAGAGTAGCGGACAGGTATAAGAAGAATTACAAAAATACATTAAAGAGACAGCATGTTCCGGAATATCAGTACAAAGATTTATGCCAAAAAGCATGGAAAGTTTTTCGGAAGACAAAGGATTTCGATGCAGCGGTTAAAAAGGAAATGATGCAGGGAAAAGAAAGCAGGAAGTTCTTTAACCCGAAGTATCGGAAGGAAGCCGAAGCCCTGTATGACCAATACCTGGAAGAAATGCATGCCCGGATGGAAGAGGAGCGTCTTAAGAATGCGGTGCTGACTGCGATCCCAGAACGGATCAGGGATGCATACCCTGCCACAAGGCAGCTTAAACGCAGGTTCGTCCTGCATATTGGTCCGACAAATTCCGGAAAGACCTACGAGGCCCTGCAGAAATTCCAAAATGCAGAGGAGGCAGTATATCTGGCTCCTTTAAGGCTCCTGGCGCTGGAGGTATACGAGACTACAAATATATTCCTCCCATGTTCCCTGCTGACCGGAGAGGAAGAGGATATCATGCCCGGAGCCACACATATCTCAGAAACCATAGAGATGGCAAATCTTTCCCGTCATTATGATATGGCGGTCATTGACGAGGCTCAGATGATCAGTGATCCTAGCCGCGGTGGTGCATGGACAGCTGCTATCCTTGGACTCTGTGCAGATGAGATCCACATTTGTATGGCTCCCCATGCGGAATCCATTATTCGGAAACTGATCGCATACTGTGGTGATGAGATCGTGGAAACAGACCGCAGGGACAGGATGACGCCGCTTATCGAAGACACAGAAGATTTTTCCTTCCCGGAAAGCGTGATGCGAGGGGATGCACTGATCGTATTCTCCAAGAAAAGCGTGATCTCCTGCGCTGCGGAGCTTCAGGCAAAAGGAATCTCCTGCAGCATGATCTACGGTGCCCTGCCGTATGAGACGAGACGGGCCGAAACAGACCGGTTTGCGAAAGGCGAAACATCTGTCGTGGTTGCTACGGATGCGATCGGCATGGGATTAAACCTTCCGATAAAGAGAGTGGTATTTCTGGAAACGGAAAAATTTGACGGATATGGCAGGAGGGACCTGCTGCCGGAAGAGATACAGCAGATTGCCGGACGCGCAGGACGAAAAGGACTCTATGAATGCGGATACTATGCTTCATCAAAGAGAAAAAGTTTTATCCGCAGCAGCATGACCAGGTCTCCGTCAGCGATACTGTTTGCCCGTCTGGGTTTTCCGCGGATGCTCATAGAGGTGGAAGGAAAACTGTCGGAAGTGATGAAACGATGGATACATATTGAGACGGAATCATTTTTTCTGAAAACTGACCTGACCGAGGAACTGGGACTGTGTCAGTGGCTGGAGGGTTTGACGGATGATAAGGAGATGACCTATCGTCTTATGTACATTCCGTTTAACACGGAAAATCCGGAACTGCTTACTCTCTGGAAAGAAAGCGCCAAAATGGTGATCGACAGGGGATATGTGGACATTGATGATCCGGTGTGCCAGCTGGACGAAGAATTCGGGGAAGCAGTCTGCGAGAGTGATACGAACAAAAAAATCCAGGCACTGGAAGTTCTGCATCAGAAGTATGATGTGTTCCATAATTTCGTCCGGCTCTTTGGAATGCCGGGGAGACAAAACTGGGATAAGAATCTGATACGTAAGAGAAAAAAGGAAATCTCAAAAGAGCTGACAGATACGATCAGGGAAAAGAAGCTAAAGAGACGGAAGTGTATGGTCTGCGGAAGGAACCTGCCATTTGGCTACCCATATAAACTGTGCCAGCCCTGCTTTGAGAAAAAGAATTTTTTTGAGGATTTTTTTGAGACTGTGAATATGTGACTTAAATTAGCAAAAAGAAAGCACCGGTTTCGGTGCTTTTTCTGGTCATGGTAAAACTTCCAGTATTTGTCCAACGCGGGAGTTTTCAAAGATCCCGTCAGAGATTTGCCCGTTCAGCTCCGCGGCACAAAGCTTTGCTGTGTCCCGGGTAATGCGGACAATAGAATAGTCATGTGTTCCCGTCTTATCGAAATTGTCTACCTCGATGATACGGGTTCCGTTCTGCTCATTAGAGAAATCATACTGATAGGACGGAAAAAATGATTCTCTTTGTCGATGTCCTTCCGTCCCATATACCTTCCATGTTCTTGTAACCATAATAGTTTCCTCCTTTGTGTCAGATCTGTGTATTCTCGACCAGGTTTCTGTGATAGGCTCTTATCTCTGTGATGTTTTTTTTCTCAAATCCTTCTCTGACTATGTACCCGTATTTTGGATGCAGGTCTGCGCAGTTGAATGCATACATTACTTTTCCGCTGACTCCGCGGGCAACATAGCCTTTCCAGTCTCCTTCAGACCGGAATACGATATCCAGTGGTTCTTTTCCCTGAATGATAGCTTCGCGGTGCAGGCTTTCTTTTGCTTTTCTTTCTGCTTCCGCGGATTGTCTTAAGTCTTTGAGGTCATACAGGATCTCTCTTGCATCAATTCCTTCAATCTCGATCTTCTCCACGGAGCTGTTAAAATACTTAGCGAAGAAAACGCCGTACTCATCCTGGTATATATCAAGTATATCCATGGGTGATGAGGCTTCGATTGTAAGTTTGAGACTTGGCCGTTCTTCCGCGGAAATACTTATCATACAGCTTTTTCCGTTGCTGGCAAATGGATAGTCTTTTATCATAGGTCATTCTCCTCTCGTTAATGATTTTGCTTGAAATATGAAAAATATAAAAAAAAATAAAATATTTTGCATATTAAGCATACAAGTGTAATACTTAGTTTTTGAACAGGAGGATAGACCTGCGATATGATCGACGTAAATGACAGTTGAAATTAAATATCAAAAAATTAGTTATAGGCATATTGATGTTATTTGTGACAGTATATATACCTGTTCAGTCTGTTAGCGCAGCCGAAGCGCAGTCCGCTGACAGTGCAGGCGTTTATGTGTTTCAGGATGCGAAAAAAGAGGGCACCGTCACAGTTTTCAAGTAACTCATGACTAAAGTCACGAGCTTGCGAAAGCAGGTTCTGGTTTTAGCTGTAGGGTTACTGAGCAGGGATACGGTGACGTATGCGTGTATCCAATGGCATCTTCGGATGCCGGAGGGTGCTGGTACCGGCGGATGTCATGCTTTTCAGCAGGATTCCAGTACTCCGTTCTACAGAGCATACGCCAAGTCCAGGAAAACAAACGTAAGCGCAGTGTCTCAGGCTTACCACCGGTGCGGGAGGACCGTTCCTCCCGTGAAACAGCACTGCTAAAGGAGTTAGTATGACAGCATTAGAAGAGAAATTATCGAAAACAGAATATATCTATGTCCTCGGTTTTGACGGGAAACCCCAGATGCCGACCAGACGGAAAAGGCATGTCCTGAAGCTGCTGAAAACGGGCAGGGCCCGGATCGCAGAGGATATCCCGTTTACGATCCGGCTGACATACCGCAACGCGCCCGTCCTCCAGCCGGTAACGCTGGCGGAGGATCCGGGCAGGACGAACATCGGGGCCGCAGTCCTGTCCCCGCTTGGAGACCTGCTGTTCGCCGCCGTGATCGAGACCAGGAACAAGGAGATCAAAAAACTGATGGCTGACCGTCAAAAAAGCCGGCAGGCATCCAGGAGAGGGGAAAGAAAAGCCCGCCAGCGCCTTGCAAAAAGATATGGTTCCATGGTGAAGTCCGGCATGGTCATGCGGAAACTGCCCATGTATGCTGCGGACAAATTTGTGATCTGTAAGTTCATCCGGAACACCCAGGCCCGGTTCTGCAACAGGAAACGCTGTCCGGACTGGATCACCCCAACGGTGCAGCACCTGGTGCAGACACATCTGAACATCATCCGGAAGATCAGCAGGTATCTGCCGGTCACAGACATCGCATTTGAAGTCAACCGGTTTGCGTTCATGCATATGGAAAACCCGGAAGCTATGGGTGTGGATTTCCAAAACGGTCCGCTGAAAGGATATGGTGATGTAAAGGAAGCCATCCGTACCCAGCAGCATGGAAAATGTCTGATGTGTAAGAAACCCATCGCCCATTTCCACCATATCGTGCCACGCAGCAGGGGTGGCTCCGATACGATCCAGAACCTGGCTGGTCTCTGCACGGAGTGCCATACAAAAGTACATACGGATACCGCCTTCCGAAAGGATTTCGACGAGAAGAAAAGCGGTCAGTTAAAGAAATATGGCGCCCTCAGTGCCCTGAACCAGGCAGTCCCGTTCATCTGCAAAAAACTCCTGGAAGAATACGGGGAGGAGCATGTACATTTCTGCAGAGGCCTGGATACCTCCCTGATCCGGACTGCCTTTGGATTTGAGAAAACAAAAAAGAACCAGATGCATGAGGTGGACGCTTACTGTATCGGGCTTGCAGCACTGGAGGTCAATGAGGTGGAAACACCTGCGTTTGACCATACCTTTCAGATACGCCAGTTCCGGAGACAGGACCGGTCCATCATCCATCATCAGACAGGCCGCTCCTATTACCAGGGAAAAGAAAAAGTTGCCCAGAACCGGAAACCGGGGTTCGAGCAGAAAACAACGGCTCTTTCCCAGTGGTATAAAGAACAGATCAGGATCCATGGGGAGAAGGAAGCGGAGAAGCTGCGGAGCCAGCTCAGGGTTGAGAAGAGCTGCAGACATTACAATGACATGGACCGGTTCCTGCCGGGAGCCGTATTCCTTTATGAAGGAAAACGATACGTGCTGTCTGGAAGGATTACAAACGGAAAATACCTGCGGGCCTGCGGACAGGGGATGAAAAATTTCCCTGCTGCAGAGTGTACGTTCATCCGGCATAATGCAGGATTGGTTTTTATTTGATATTTGAAAATTAGCCACCGCATTCTCGTGACTTCAGTCATGA
>UMGU01006698.1_pt1 | contig 37285 bp, 32 predicted proteins | sample 1965331 | NCBI WGS metagenome assembly UMGU01 (sample SAMEA4836078, study PRJEB28245) | human gut metagenome | biome: gut microbiome; material: fecal sample | place: Denmark | collected 2008
AAATTAGAGGAAGGGGGTCATCAGGTTTCCCACCCAGCCTACGAATTTCTTCCATCCGGAACGCTTTTTCCAGACTTCGGGAGTGAGTAGCGTACTGTTTTGCACGTCCCGTTCGAACATGGCATTCAGCTCATTGGTGGTCTTGGGGTCGAAGATGAAAGCGTTTGTCTCGTAGTCATAGCGCAGGCTGCGGCTGTTGAGATTGGCAGTACCCACCGTGCAGAAAGTGCTGTCTACCATCATTATCTTGGAATGGTGGAAGCCGCCGTTGAAGAGATATATCTTGGCTCCTTTCTTCATCAGCTTGTGTGCTATGTAGAATGAGGCATCCGGAGTAAAGGCTATGTCCGACACGGCAGGTATCATGATTTCCACTTCAGTACCTTTTTTCAGTGCGTTCTTGATTGCCTTGCGGATTGATTTGGTCGGAACGAAATAAGGATTCACGATTCGGATGCTCTTCTGTGCGGCTTGTATGGAAGCTGCATAGGCATGGCTGATGGAGCGTGGTGTTTCGCGTGGCGTGCGGTCCACGATGGCTATTTCTTCGGCAATACTGTCGGGCAGTTGCTGAGTATCCGGGAAGTAGGCAGGTCCACCTACGTGTTGTCCCGTTTCCCGGTTCCACATGGTCAGGAAGATGCCCTGCAGATAGCGCACGGCATCTCCTTCAAGATGTATGTGCATATCGTGCCATTTACCGATTTTAGGTAATCCGTTGATGTAGTAGTCGGCAATGTTCATGCCGCCGGTATAACCTATTTTGCCGTCAATCACTACTATTTTCCGATGGTCGCGGTGTATGGCATGATTCACCCAGGGAAAAGTGATAGGATCGAACTTAACGATTTCGATGCCTTGGGCGCGGATGGATTTCAGATGGCGTTCTTTCAATGGTTGGTTGTTGGACCAGTTGCCGAAGGCATCGAACATGGCGCGGACTTCAACTCCCTCCTTGGCTTTCTCTGCCAGAAGGCTGAACAAGGCATTGGCTATGGAGTCGTTGCGGAAGTTGAAGTATTCCAAATGGATATGATGCCGGGCATGGCGGATATTCTCGAAGAGATCGACGAACTTGTCATGGCCGGTCATCAGCAATTTCACTTCATTGTTATAAGTGACGGGGGCGCCCATTTCCTTCAAGTAATTCATGACAATGGAATCGCTTGTTGCTTGCGCCCCGGCATTCCCAATAGAAAAAACGAATAATATGATGAATAGAATCTTTCTCAAAACTTTCTCCTCTTAGTTAGTTTTATGAGGGGACAAAGATACGATTTATCATTGAAAAACAACTATGCCATAGATGAAATCTTGCGGTAACCGAAATAGAGCAATACCACTCCGGCAATGATTAACGACTTGGGGTCAAGCTCCGAAGCTCCGCTCCGGATGGCAGTATCGAAGGTTTCGCGCAAGGTGTCCAGTATCAGCTGCACTCCGTCGAGGGAGACGAACAGTACGAGGGCCAGAGTAAAGCAGAATGCTGTCCATATCTGCGCCAAGTGGCGGCTACGGTCGGGCAGATGTCGCAGTACGCGGCGGCTGAACCCGTTATCGGCTATTTCCTGCCGGTGTTCGGCAAAGAATGAAGTCAGGAGTTTATCATCATTTTCCATCATAACCATTTTGTTTTAAGTAGGAAGCCATTTTGTCTTTCGCCCGCGAGAGGTGGCTTTTTACCGTTCCCGCCGGACATCCGGTGATACCTGCAATCTTTTCGATGCTTTGGTCTTCCATGTAGAAGAGCGTGATGCAGGTGCGTTCCATTTCCTTCAGTGTGGCCAGGGCACGGTAAATGTCCATGTGCTGTCCCACGTCCTGCTGCAGTGTGCTGCATTGAGCGTCCACTCGGTACGTATCCAAATCGTCTGTTTCCTTCCGGCTGCGAATATAATCATAAAAAACGTTATAGGCAATACGGTAGAGCCAGGTTGAGAAGCTGGACAAATTCTTGAACGAAGCGATGTTTGTATAGGCCTTGATAAACGTATCTTGTGCCAGGTCGTCACTCAACTCGCTGTCGCCGCAGGTCTGGTGCAGGAAGAACCGCCGCACGGGCGACTGGTACTTCTTTACCAACTGGTCGAAGGCCCTGGTGTTGTGAAACACCACGACCTGTGCGACTAACGATATGTCACCCATCTGACTCATTTTTCTTCGTTCTTCTTCTGTTGGCTGTAGAAAATCACCAATTGTCCGAAGCCGGTGAACATGACGAGCAAGCCGATACATCCGAGACCGAATTCTCCGGTAATGGCCCAAAGGAAGATGAACAGGCCGATGCCGACGAATATGTTGTTGATGCCTTTGCTGCGGATATCCGTTGCTGCGGCTTCTTTGAAGAAGTTTTCAGGCAGTTGCTGTCCGCTGGCCAGGGCCTGTTCCGCCAGGCGGTACTTGGCTTTCCGGTTTTTATAGCGGAAGAAGAATACTACGAATATGATGAGTAGCGGCAGTCCGAATACAAAGACGATGGCTGTTACGGCAATCACGGTTTCCGAGGTCTTGCTCCCGAGGTCGAACCCGTTCCAGTCCATACCGCTGCTATGGTGGGTTCTCCATTTTTCCGGAGCATTGCTACTGCCGGCACCGTTTTCATAAGTCATGACACTGAGTGTGTCTGTTACGGTTTCTCCATTGATGACAGTGTCCCTCAATTCGATGACTCTTTTCTTGTTCCCCTGACCGTCGTTCTCTGTTACGGTTCTGTTTGCGCCTTGCACCAGTGTGCAGAACATCATGGCGAGCATTAATCCAAAAATGATACGTTTCATAATCTATGGTCTTTTAATTTGTTTCTTTGTTGGTTAGACGTGTCGTCACCTTTATAAAGTTGCAAAGAGAAGATATTTTTTTTAGAAAACCGGAAATAAGGCGATATTTTTCCGTGAAAATGTCTTATTGTCTTTTTTCCGGAATAACAAGAAGTAGGTATTTGCGACTGTAAATAGAGGTAAATATACAAACCGGGTTGTTTCTTATTGTAAATACTGTTATCTTTGCGCATCTGTTTTTATTGGGAAGTCTTGATGAAGTTGAGGAATATAATGAAGTGTTTCCTCCCTCTGCTGTTCATTGCCTATCTGGGAGGAATTACGCTGTTTACCCACTCGCATGTGGTGAATGGTGTTATCATTGTGCATTCCCATCCATTCAAGGGCCAGCATGAGCATACAGAGGTGCAGTTGGAAACCATTTTCTATCTAGCCTCTTTCGTCTCTTCTTCCCTTCCGTTGCTTCCGGTTGCCGCGACGGTTTTCCTTGTTTTGTTGTGTGTACTGAGCATTCTTACCACGGAATGCATCAAGTGTGTAAAGCTTCGTGGCGGTATTTGCCTGCGTGCTCCCCCTTCTTTTTTTCAAATCCGATAGATTAAGGCAATTCCGTTGTGGGATTGCGTCAACCTCATTGATTAACATATTATTTTAGAAGTACATGAAAAAATATATATTTTTTGTGGTGGGAGCAGTATGTCTGTTACTCTCATCAACCGTTTATGCCGAAGATTTGAAGAGTACCGATGCCAATATTGTCGGTCATGTAATAGAAAAAAGTACAAGGGAACATTTGCCTTATATGACAGTTTCGCTGAAAGGCACCACCATCGGGACCATGACCGATGCCACCGGTCACTATTTCCTAAAGAATCTGCCTGAAGGTGAGTTCACGTTGTCCGTCAGTGCCGTAGGTTATAAGTCGCAGGAGCGCAAAGTCGTTCTGAAACGTGGTAAGACCTTGGAAGAGAACTTTGAGTTGGAAGAAGACATGGTGGCACTGGACGGGGTGGTAGTCACAGCCAACCGCAATGAGACTGCCCGGCGCTTGGCACCCACTTTGGTCAAAGTGGTCACTCCTAAACTGTTTGAGCAGACAAACTCGCATACTTTGTCGCAAGGACTGGCCTTTCAGCCAGGTGTGCGGGTGGAGACCGATTGCCAGAATTGCGGTTATTCACAAGTGCGCATCAACGGGCTGGATGGGAAATATACCCAAATATTGATAGACTCACGTCCCATCTTTTCCTCTCTGGCCGGTGTGTATGGGTTGGAACAGATTCCCGCCAACATGATAGAGCGTGTGGAAGTGGTGCGTGGAGGTGGTTCAGCCTTGTTCGGTTCTTCGGCCATTGCCGGGACGGTGAATATCATTACGAAGGAACCGATTCGCAATTCCGGTTCTTTCTCGCATACCATTTCCAATTTCGACGGTTCCGGCTCGTTCGACAACAACACGACCCTGAATCTTTCCTTGGTTTCTTCGGACAGTAAGATGGGGGCTTATGTGTACGGCCAGAGCAGGCATCGTTCGGCATGGGACTCCAACGGAGACGGTTTTTCCGAATTACCGAAGCTGAAGAACCAGACTGTCGGTCTGAATGCTTACTACCGGACAAGTGCCTATTCCAAGCTGAGCCTTGAATACCATCATATGGAGGAATTCCGCCGTGGTGGAAGTGGCTTCAGCCTTCCCCCTCATATAGCCGAGGATGCCGGATTGAACGGTACCGGGGCGCCCGGACTGGTGGAACAGCTGAAACATTCCATCAACACGGGTGGGCTCAAGTTCACGGCTTTCTCCAAAAACCAGAAACATACGTTCAGTACCTATGCTTCGGCTCAGCACATCGTGCGCAATAGTTATTACAGCGCTTATGGAATGACTACGGACTTTACCGGTGTGCTGGGTGCCCAGTATATTTATCATTTTGACAAGTGTCTGTTTATGCCTGCCGATTTGACCGGAGGCATTGAGTTCAATCACGACAATCTGCATGACAAGGCAACGGACGTACAGAAGTATCGTGATGCTGCTTTGGCCGAAGATCCTACGGCAACGGGTGACCGCTTGCAACAACTGATTGAGAAATATACCCCCGCCCCGTTGAACCAAGTGGTGAATATAGCAAGCGTCTATGCCCAGAATGAGTGGAAGAACGAACAGTGGAGTTTCCTGATTGGCGGGCGCGTAGATAAAAACAGCATCATGGACAAGGCTGTTTTCAGTCCCCGTGCCAATATCCGTTACAATCCTACTCAGGATGTGAATATCCGTTTCAGTTATGCTGAGGGATTCCGTGCTCCACAAGCGTTTGATGAAGATCTGCATATCAGTAATGTGGGTGGAGAGTTGGTTTCCATTGTCCGCGCCAAAGGATTGAAGGAAGAGCGTTCGCGCAGCTTCAATGCTTCGGTAGATTGGTACCACTATTTCGGAGATTTCCAGGCAAACCTACTGGTGGAAGGCTTCTACACGAAACTTTCCGACCCGTTTGTCCTGACGCCTCCGGTGAAAGACCCGGATGGTAGCGCTTATCTGATACAGACCCGTATCAATGGTTCGGGAGCTAAAGTGTATGGCGGCACATTGGAAGGAAAGGTTGCCTATAAGGATAAGGTTCAGTTGCAGGCAGGGCTGACGCTTCAACGAAGTATCTATGACTCTCCCGAAGAATGGAGTGCGGATGAGGAGCACTTGTCGGAGAAAGAACGTTACAGCGACAAGATACTGCGTACTCCCGACGTCTACGGCTACTTTACAGCTACCTATATGCCGGTTAAAGCCTTCTCAATAGCTTTGAACGGCAATTATACCGGGCGGATGTACGTTCCCCATTTGCTTTCGGAGGTGAACGGTGAGGCGGATGTATTGGTAAAGAGTCCGGACTTCTTTGAGCTTGGAACAAAGATAGCTTACGACTTTGATTTTCAAGGGTTCTGTTTGCAGCTCAATGCCGGTGTACAGAATATATTCAATTCTTATCAGAAAGATTTTGATAAAGGAGCGAGCCGCGATTCCGGTTATATCTACGGACCGGGTGCACCGCGTTCCTATTTTGCAGGGGTGAAACTCAGTTTTTAAAAAGAGTATTGAACCGTGCTTTTTGTTTAGCCCCGTAGATTGGTGAAACGTATTTTGCACTATCTTTGCTGCCATAAAACAGTTCAAAGCATGAAGCTACCCTCATCTTTCACCGATTATACACGCGCCCTCTTGGGTGTGGAAGAATATGAAAAGCTGGCTGCCGCCCTGGAAGGGGAGCAGCCGGTCAGTATCCGACTGAATGAAGATAAATTACCGGAATCTTCATTCAGTCTTTTTCGTTCCTCTTTTAGGCATGTCCCTTGGTCTACTGCCGGATACTATCTGGACAAGCGGCTGACATTCACTTTTGACCCGCTGTTTCATGCAGGCTGCTACTATGTGCAGGAGGCTTCGTCTATGTTTGTGGAGCAGGCTTTGAGGCGGTATGTGGGCGAAGGACCGGTGGTGATGCTTGACCTCTGTGCGGCTCCCGGCGGGAAATCCACGCATGCCCGTAGCGTGTTGCCCGCAGGCAGTCTGCTGGTGGCCAATGAGGTAATCCGCAACCGCTCGCAGGTATTGGCGGAGAATCTTACGAAGTGGGGGCATTCCGGTGTGGTGGTCACTAATAATGACCCGGCAGATTTTTCTTCCTTGACGGACTTCTTCGACGTCATATTGACGGATGTCCCCTGCTCTGGCGAGGGGATGTTCCGTAAAGACCCCGTTGCGGTAAGTGAGTGGAGTGGGGAGAATGTGGAAATCTGCTGGCAGCGCCAGCGTCGCATCGTTACGGATATCTGGCCTTGCTTGAAGTCCGGAGGCATTCTCATCTACAGTACTTGTACCTATAATACAAAGGAAAACGAAGAGAACATCCGTTGGATACGGGATGAATTCGGGGCGGAGGTATTGCCGTTGGAAATTTCTACTGACTGGAATATTACGGGTAATCTATTGTCGGGAGAGGACTTTCCCGCCTATCGTTTCCTGCCCCATCGGACGAAGGGGGAAGGATTCTTTTTGGCAGTTCTCCGCAAACCGGGCGTGAGCGATGGGAATACCTGGGCCGGGCAGGTGAAATCCTGGGAAAAAGGAAGAAAACCTCAAGGAAAAGGAGCGAAAACTCCGGGTGTTTCCAAAGAACAGCTTTCGGCACTGCATGAGTGGTTTGCGGTTCCGGATAATTACGAATTTATCGTCAATGGCAACAACGTCAGCGCTTTCCCTAAAGCGTATCTCTCCGAACTGTCGGCTTTGCGTTCGTCACTCCGTATCGTGCAGGCTGGGGTAGATGTTGCCGAGTTGAAAGGAAAAGACTGGATGCCTGCTCATGGGCTCGCCATGAGTATAGCACTGAATCCGGATGCCTTTGCCCATGAAGAGATAGGCCGCGAGCAGGCCATCAGCTATCTGCGCAAGGAGGCTGTTGTCCTTTCGGAGACTGCTCCGCGCGGCATTGTCTTGCTCACCTACAAACAGATACCTCTAGGATTTGTCAAGAATATAGGTAACCGTGCCAATAATCTTTATCCCCAGGAATGGCGCATACGCAGCGGATATTTGCCGGAAGGGGTGCTGGAATTGGCAACAATAACCGGGTGAAATCAATCACGTTACTGCAAAGCTGCTGTATATATTTTGCAGTAGCACTGCAGAGCTGTTGCAGTGACACTGCAAATATATATGCAGCGCGACTGCAACACATATGCAGTGGTGCTGCAACACATATGCAGTGCGACTGCAAAAAATATGCAGAACTTTGCAGTATAATAATAGAGTAGGAATGTACTATTTTTTATTGTTTCTTCAATGCAGTATTTTGTTTGTTCAAGCATTTTCTATATAGATAACTGTTTTAAAACTAATACTATTTGCTTATGCTTAAAAAAACGATTACTGCCTTAAGCCTACTTTGTATCCTTGCAGCCTGCCAGAGTGACGACAACTCTTCACCACAACCCAAGCCTCGCAAAGACATTGCCTTGACCCGTGCCGAGCAGGAGATGATGGATTTAGGAACGGATTTCGCTTTCCGTTTCTTTAATCAGGTTTGTAAAACTGAGGTGGAAAAGCCCAATCTGTTCATCTCTCCTTTGAGCGCTTCGCTCTGTCTGTCTATGATTGCCAATGGAGCGTTGGGAAACACACTATCTGAGATGACAGATGTCCTGGGCTTTTCGGGCTATTCGTTGGAGGAAATGAACAACTATAATAAGAAGCTGGTGGAGGCGTTGCTCGATTTGGACAATACCACGCAGCTGGGAATTGCCAATTCCATCTGGATAAAGCAAGGGTTCGGTGTTCATGACGACTTTGTAAGCGTGAACAAAAAGATGTATGACGCGCAAGTGCAGGAGCTGGATTTTGCCTCTCCCAAAGCTCCGGGCATTATAAACAGTTGGTGTGCCGGGAAAACGAATAATTGCATCCCCAAAGTCTTGAATGAAATTCCCGAGACGGCGCGTCTTTATCTGTTGAATGCGCTTTATTTCAAGGGAATTTGGAAGAATCAATTCAAAAAATCGGATACGGCAGAAGAGGCTTTTACGAATGCTGACGGAAGCAAATCGACTGTACACATGATGAATCTTCGTGACGAGAGATTCAACTACGCAACTATATACTTTATTGTACCAAGTATTGGGTATAATTACTGGATTTACTAAAAATAGGATAAAAGCTATTACTCAACTTATTCTATAATATACATTTACTAATTGAATTGAATTCCACTGATCTTATTGTCTTTAAGAACTTGAGATATTTTTACTTCTTGTCTACGGATTAAAACATTCATCCAATATATTTTTACTTTTGCATATATGATAGAGAAAAGATGTAATATAAAACACATGGCAAATGAAAAATAAGGTAGGAATATTGAAATATATCTAATATTTGACATATCAACAGAGGATGTAAATGTCAAGAAATTAGATAAGATAAAGTCCCATAGAAAAATTAGTAAATATGGAATTACAAATAAGGTGATTGTTATAAGGGTTGTTCGCAAAACATTATTAGGTAGAGGAAAAACAATGAGTTTTTTAAAGAATAACCATTCTTTGATTAAAAGAATAAATATGTAACCAATAATCCCAATCGTAAATAAAGGCCAAATCCTGTTTGTCAAAGAATTATTGCTATAGTCGCTTATTATAAAAAGAAGAAAAATACTATATAACCCCAAAATCAGGCATACTTTATTAAAATATATAGGATACATTTCTATTCTATCATCAATTTTTTTAATGACAATATCTATTTTGGTTATTAAAGAAGAAGTATCATTTTGTAATTGTATAGAAACATTCTTTTCAATAGAGTTAGATTCACTCAAATATTCTAATGATTTATTAGATAATGTTTTACAGTTATTTTGAAGTATCTCATATGATTCTTTTATAGTTTCTTTTACTTGCTTGAATAATCCCGTAAATAAAGTTGCAGGAGAAAAACCTTCAATACACGCAAATGCAAAATTAAATGCAACCGCCAATTGAATAAAACTTGTATAATTAACAAATTCCATTATGCTAATACTTCGTTTCTTGAAAGAGTATTATTGCTAAAAACAGAACAAAATAATTCATCCAATAACTGACATTCTTTAATATCATTGAAATTACATTCTGCCTTTCTTTTTTCTGTATTATACTCTAACCTATACATATGAGCATCAGCAATACAAAAATGTATGATTCGCCCTTTACTATCTTTGAATGTTTTTCCGTTTTCAATGACTTTAATTGATACTTTATCTTTGTATTGTTTTAACATATCAAAAAGATGACAATCATTTAATTGATTCCCATCATATTTGGATAGCAAAAGTTCCAATTTGCTATCTGGTTTCATTAAAAAAGACTCTAATGCTGATATATATTCTTTATGGTTTGTTACTTTGTTATTCAAACTGTTAGCAACAATTTTAATTGCATTAGTCGCATTCCTAAAAATACTTCTAAATACTATTAAAGCCATTTCATTACCTTCATTATTAAACATAAAATTATTCTTCCGTTTAGCATTAAACTCTACGGCCTCATTATATTTAATTAAATCTGGCGTATTCAAATTTATATCAACTTCTTCTGTCATATATATTAAAAATATGTAAACATACAATAACCCACTCTACCTCCTTTTAAGAAAGAAGAGAAATCTCCATATAGTATATTCTGTGCAAATATACAATTAAATTATGTATCCACAAAGCCAAGATGAATTAAAAGGTTATTAAAAATATAAGTGATATTTATATTTAGAATTATTCTATTTAATCATACCATATTTTAATATCCAGTTTCGACCGCAATAAACAGAAGATTAATCATTTTTTGTTTTTTCTTCCGTTTCCTCTTGTTTATCCTCGGTTTGTTCATCTGTCAATCTCGCAATTTCCAATTGCAAGCTATTCTCCAAAGTTTCGTTCAGAGTTTCCATAAGAGTTTTCATAACTTTTTCCTTTTGTTGATTGTTAGAATATGTATTAACTATCAGTTGATTACAAATTTTCTTGTGCAAATTCTTAAGATTTTTCCTCAAAACTGAAATTTCCAGCCCATTGCGTGTACAATTTCTCTATAAACCCTAAAATTGTACATGCATGAAACCATTCCACTCACTACTTCAAATGATAGATACTCTGCATACTGAAGAGGATTGCAGAGAGTATCTTGAAGATATGCGGTGGCATGGTGAGCCTGTTTGTCCACATTGCGGCTCTATATCTAAGCACCACTATAAACTAACCCAAAACGGAGAGTTCAAAGGTTTATACAAGTGTAAAGATTGTCGGGAACGTTTTACGGTTCGGATTGGTACAATGTTTGAGGATTCTAATCTTCCGTTAAAGAAGTGGTTCTATGCTATCTTTCTGTTCCTCTCGCATAAGAAAGGCATTAGTAGCTGCCAATTGGCGCGTGATATCCATGTTACCCAAAAGACTGCGTGGTTTATGTTGCATCGCATCCGTCATAACATAAAGGATGATGATGCAACTTTTGATGATATGACTCAAATGGACGAAACCTATATGGGTGGTAAAAGTAGAAGTCATGGTAACGGAACACAAGGTCGTAGCCTCAAGGAAAAAACACCTATATTCGGCATGGTTTCAGACGGTCTTGTTTATGCACAAGTAGTGCCTAATGTTCAGAAAACAACTTTATACCCGATTATCGAGGAACGTGTGCGTAAAGGTTCTACAATCATTACGGATGAATTAGGTGTTTATGCTGCATTAAGAAAGATATACGTTCATAAAACCGTCTATCATAAGAAGCATATCTACTCTATGAACGGATTTCATACAAACTCAATAGAGGGATTTTGGAGCCACATCAAGCGTGGTATCAAAGGTATTTACCACCTTGCGAGCAAGAAACATCTTTCTAAGTATTGCAAGGAGTTTGTATTCCGATACAATACACGTAAACAAACAGATGGCGAGCGTTTCAATGATTTCTTGCAAAGTTTCACGGAACGGTTGTACTATGGCGAATTGTTAATGAAACCGGAATGGGTATGGTGAGTATTATTTCTATAACAAAAATATTTCTACGGAAAGGCTTTGGAAAAGCTGTAGAAAAGGGAAACTCCACTCATAAGCCGAGTGGAGTTCTAATTTAGCAACTGATAGCGATGATGTACTGCACATAATGTATCAACCACATTATTGCGTTCACTATCAGCTGTACAATGACACCCACAATTGCGAGTGTCATTATCTCTTTAAGTTTCGCCCTCATAATTTAAAGTTTTAAGGGTTATTCAAGAGATGTTTATGTAAGCCCAATCCATACAATGGTTGGGCTTGCATTTTCAATACTATTCAATCATAATTTATAATTTCACTAACAAAAGTTAAAAACAAAAGGGGCTCGGACTTTCTATATAGTTCGAACCTGTTTATAACATATTGGAAATTGGCTTTGCCAACTGTGTAATATTTCAATAAACAAAAAGAATAAAGAAATATTACATGGATATCTTGATAAAGATCTCTATCAAGATATCTCTAAAAAGTTGGTATTTCATAATGCCTCCTTTTTTAAAGTTCAACTTCATGTTGCAGAATTGGCTCGCCCCTTTTCTGCATCAAAGCCCAGTCTATTACGAGTAGATTGGGCTTATGACATTTCCAATACTACACAATACTTATGTCTGAATTTCTTACTTTTTATTTACCGAATATGTTTTGCAGCATATTTCTAAGAATCCAACCCTCACAAGGGGTTGGATTTTTTTGTATTTTATAAGATAGAGGTTAAGGCAGTCTGTGATTTGTCTTTCTATTCGTTTGCTTGTTTCCATACTTTTTGCTACTTTTGTACTTGAAAATCAAAATAGTGTAGTAAGAAACAGACATTTGAATAAAAGACATATTACAAGCAACTTGTAGACAAGTTATTTGGCTTTAGTAAATCTGGTAAATTGAACATAGCCCCAAATGATAAGTCGAAAGGTCGGTTTGTACCCTGCATAAGGGCGCAGACTGCTTTTCCTTATTTGGGCTAAAGGGTTTTACCAGAACCTACTAAAGCAAACGAGAGAAAAGTTAGGCTGTGTCCTTTTCTTTTGCTCTCAAAGCAAACTCGGTATAAAACTTTAATGCTCAAAATATGGACTATAAACTGGATTACATGACACGTCTGTTTGCTAAAATTAGCAAGAAAAAGACGGAAACCTATGTTATCAGCCGCATTTGGCATCAGTTGAATGATGACAGAGTTAAGTTTGTTGTTCAACAATACATCAGAAGAACACAAGACAAGTATGCCTTAGCAGACTTGTACCTACCCCAACTTGGTATTTTCGTAGAAATAAATGAACCATTCCACAAAAACAACATAGAAATAGACAGAATACGGAATGAGGAAATTTCACAAGTAACTCATTCCAAACCTATCGTGATAGATTGTGATAATTCTATCGAAGAAATTCATTCTCAAATCTCCGAAGTTGTTCAGCAAATAAAACAAGCTATTATAGAACGAGGAAAACGGTTTATTTCTTGGGAAGGTGGCAGTACCCTGACCGTAGAATATCATCGCAAGAAAGGTTATTTGAAAGTTGATGAATCCGAATATGTTCGTACCATAGATGAAGCATTTGCCATATTCGGAGCAAAAGCCAAACATCGAGGTTTCTTGCGTGTGGCTGGTGCATCCGTCCCCAACAAACCTAATGAGATAGTTTGGTGTCCTAATAGTGGACATCGTATTTGGTGCAACGAACTTTCAGAGGATGGTTTGGAAATTCGGGAGTACAACAGAAATGAACAATCACGCGGCGAACACGTAGAAAGATACCTATCGGATAACCAAAGACGGGTTACTTTCTTTAGAGAGGAGGATGAACTCGGCTTCCGTTTCTATCGCTTTGTGGGTGTCTTTGAGCTTAACAAGGAAAAATCAGAGAAAGAAAATAAATGTGTTTGGGAACGTATCTCAGACTATTATCAATTATAAAAACAAGGAAAAATGAAAGAATATACAAGTAAAAGAGCGCAAGAAATACAAGCTAAAAAGGCTGCTGAATTGGAAGATGATATAAGTAATCTAAAAACCAGCCTTGCAGATTTGAGTATGAAAATTGAATCTGCTATAGAAAACAATGATGATACTGCAAAGGATATATCACGATTCAAACATGATTTTATTCTACTTAAATCGTTAGCTCCAAATGACCCAATTATTCCATTTTACGAGGCTAAGCCAAAAGAATGGAAAGAAAAAGAAATATGGAGTTGGGTCAAATTTGCCATAGGCATAGGTATACTATTACTTATTGCTTTATGTGCGGCATTAATGGATAAATTAACTAACTCTTAAAATTCATGTACTATGGGATTATTTAGTTTCTTGGGTAACAAATCAGAAGTAGATAGAATTAAAGAACGCATTGAGCAAGAGAAACGTAAAATCAAAGCATGTCAAAGTAATATTGCTGAATGCCGTCGTAGAAAAGGTAGTAAATACCTTATAGAAGGACACAAAAAGCGTATCGAAGAAATTAAGAAAACGATTGCTCGTCTAAAAGAAGATTTGGCAAATGCGAGAAAGAAATAACTAATTCAGAAAAGATATGGAAGAATATTCAAGCAAAAGAGCCCAAGCCATTCAAGCAAAGGAACTTGCGGCCAAAGAAAATGAAGTGCGAAATATCAAAAATACTCTTTCTCAAAAGAGTATAGAAATAGAATCTATGATAGTAGCAGGTAAGGATATTACTACAGCTCTATCACATTTTGAATCAGCATTGCTTCTGTTGAAGTCTTTAGCACCAACAGACGCTATGATTATTAGCTATGAAGCTAAGCCTATCGAATGGGCAAAGAAGATAGAATCAAAAGCCAACAAAAAAGGTATAGAAGAATGTATTGAAGAATTGGAGAACTCTTCTGAGTGGATTAATAGAACGTTTGTAGAACTCAAAGAGCTTTCTAAAATCAAAAAGAAGAAATCCAAACATGAGAAAGCTATCAGCGAATGTAAAGAATCAATTGCATCCTCTTTATTCAAACTTGAAAATTGTATCGCTCGTTTGGAAAATCTGGATAAGCAAAATAGTCTGGTGTCTCATTATCGTCAAAAGTTCACTCAGTGGAATACAGAACTGAATAATGTAGAATTGGGCATACATGGAATAACCGGAACTCCAATTTCTTTCCCCCAAGATGCAGAACAAGTAAAAGCAACTCTAACAAAGTTGGCTATTTCTGTGGATTCTAAAATCAAAAGTTTCTGTTCTGGGAACGGAAAAATCAAGTCTGATGTTGCCGCTTTTGAGAATGGATTAGCGGTACTTCATTCTGTTGATTCTGATGATTCGATGATTTCTTATTATGATTCCAAACTACAAGAATGGAAACTAAAAATGGCAAAAGCCAAGAAGACTAAGATATTTGTTATCGTTGGTTCTATTGTATTGATATTCCTATTGGACTATATTTAAGGAGGTGTGATATGGGATGTATTACGGGGTTTCTATTCTTGTGTAATATTGGGGTGATTATTACGGCTGATGTTTTGTTGTGGATGTACTCAGCTACTATGGGATTGTTCGGCTTGTTTGGAGTTATTGTATTCTTTATTGCATATGCTGTAAGTACTGGTATGAGCCTTGCACCACGTGACTTTTGGGTGAATCCAGAATTTGATATTTTCATAAAGAAACTAGGATTTGCAAATACAGCAGCTTTAATGGCATGGGGCGGTTCTTTGATAGTCGCAGCCTTGTTAGGAAATGAAGCTGCAACAGAGTTTATACATTGGGCATTTAATTAAAGAAATATTTGTAAAAGAATGCGGGGAGTTTCCGAAAGGACTTCCCGCATTTTTTGTGCTCTACAAAAGTAAAAAAGAGGATGCACTATATAAACAGTACATCCTCTACAACAAGGTAAACTAAAGAATTATTAACAGTTTAATCACAGTACTAAGATACATATTAAGCCAGACTCAAACAAACTGGTCTTAGAAAAAAATGTAATAATATGGAAATTAGCATTTTAGAGGTTGTTGAATACCTCTTTGACCATTCTGAAAATATTTATCATATAGTATTGTGTATGATAGCTGTTATCAACTTTATTCGTTTTAGAAAGGAGGGTAAAAGTTAATAATTATTAAGATTTATCACCCCGTCTAAAGATGATTTTTGTTACCTTGTTTATTCAATTATACAACATTGAATAAACAAGGTTTCATTGGTTACTCTAACTATATACTTTCCATTCAAGTGGATATTAAAATCAGCCTTTGAGTGAATTTTGTTATGAATGGTGTAACCTGCCATTATACACAATCGTTGGTACAATAAAGTATATAGTTGCGTTCAACTATGCCGAGAATGAGTATTTCTCAATGGCAGAGTTGCCTTACGGCAATGAGGCTTTCAGTATGGTGGTGCTCTTGCCGGCAGAGGGAAAATCGTTGGATGAGTGCCTGCCGCAGCTGAATGACGAGCGCTGGGGGGAATGGAACAGTAGTTTATCAAGCTCTGCCTTGAACCTTAAGTTACCCCGGTTTGAAATGGAATATGATAAAGAACTCATTGACGATATGATGGCAATGGGAATGCAGGAGGCTTTTACTCCATCGGCCGATTTTTCCGGAATGGCGGATGAGGATTTGTTTATCAGTTTGCTGCAACAGTTCACTTATGTGAAAGTGAATGAAGAGGGGACGGAAGCTGCGGCTGTAACTGTCGGAGGAATGGACGTGGCCGCTCCCGGACCAAGTACGGTAATTCCGTTCTATGTGGACCGTCCTTTCATCTTCCTGATAAAGGAGAAGAGTACGTGAGTTATTCTGTTTATGGGTAAAGTAACAAAACTATAACTACAATATATTGAAATAGAAAGAGCTGTCTGCCAACCGCAGACAGCTCTTTCTATTTATAACCGGCTCTTGTATATCTGTGCCATCGCCTTCTGATACTGGTTTTCCAGTTGCAGGAGGTTTGTCTTGCTTTGATAGACAACCGATATTTCAACAAAGTATTCAATCATGCTGATTTGTCCTCCCATAAGTGCTTGCTTCAGTAAAGAAAGGTCTTGCTGCTGATGGAAGGTGCGTTCGTATTCCTCCATGGAAGCGTGCAGGTTCTTGGCTTCTTCATAGAGTTGCCACAAGGCAGAGCTGGCTTGCAGTGCGGCGTTCTCCTTTTGGTAGTCAATGTTGAGCGCTTGTGTCTTGGCTATCTTGACCTTATTGCGGTTTTCGAAAAGCGGGAAAGAGAAGCCTACTACTACGCCGTTCAGCGGATGCCCCGATTCGGTATTTCTACGGTAACCCAGTTCCAGTTTGGGCAGCCAGCCTTGCTTGCTTGCCGAAATCTGTTTCCGGGCGGCAGAACTTTCACCTTGCAAGGATTGCAGGGTGGGGTCTGAAGCCAGCAGTTCGTCGGCCAGTGGGCGGAAGTCGGTTGGTAATGGCACTGCCGGATACTCTGTCAGTCCAAGTGCCTGGGCGTTAGGGGTTACACCGGGCATGGGACGTCCCGGTGTGAACGGCTGGTTTCCGTTGAGGACAAGCAGCTCTTTCAGTTTGTTGTTAAGTGCCGTCTGGTTCATGCGGGCTTCCGTGCGTACATTCAGCAACTCCAGATTAATCTTGTTGGTTTCCAGTGCATTGGCATCTCCCGTTTCCAAACGTCGGGTGTACATGGCCGACAGCTCCTCCGCATTCTTTAACCGTTCGTCGAGCAGGGCTTGCTGGCGTTGCAGCATGATGATGTCCAGGCATACTTCCTTCGCTTGCAGCAATATCTGCTGGCGGAAGGCGGTGGCTTGTGCATCCAGTGCATTTGTCTTGAGTCGGTTCATCTTCCCTCGGGTGGCGTAAAGCGTGGGGAAGTCGAAGCTTTGCGAGATGACCATTTCGCCGACTGTCTCGTCACTGTTCTTGGAGTCCCAAAGGTGGGCGTATGACAGTGTAGGGTCAGGGAGGTTGTTGTTTGTCTTGTTCTCCAGTTTTTGTGAGGAAATGAGGTGGGAGTTAGCCTGCAACTCCTTGTTGTTGGCCTCTATCTGCTGGAGCACGGCATCAATGCCGGACGTTTGTGCGCTCATCCCCGCAAAAGCGAGGATGGCGGCGCTGAATATGAAAAATCTTTTATTCATTGTCTGACGTTTTAGGTTGTTGGTTACGGTGCATCATTAGGTAAACAATCGGAATGATGAAACCGTTCAGGAACGTGGATGTTAAAAGGCCGCCCAAGATAACCTTTGCCATCGGGCTTTGTATCTCGTTGCCCGGCAGGTCGCCACTGAGAGCCAGCGGGATAAGTGCCAGTGCACTGGATAGGGCGGTCATCAGGATTGGATTCAGACGGTCGAGCGAACCGCGGATAACGCTGTCGTAGACGCCATAGCCTTCTTCCTGCTGCAAGTGGTTGTAATGGCTGATGAGCAGCATTCCGTTTCGGGTGGCGATACCGAACAGTGAGATGAAACCGATGATGGCGGGGATACTCACTTCTCCCGTTGTGATGAGCAGGGCGAATACACCGCCTATCAATGCCAGCGGCAGATTGATAAGGATGATGGCACTCTCTTTCACATTGCGGAATTCATGGTAGAGGAGCAGGAATATCACCACGATGGACATGAACGAAGTAAGTGCCAGCGTGCGGCTTGCTGCCTGCTCGCTTTCGAATTGTCCGCCGTATTCGATGTGGTATCCTTCCGGCAGTTTGATTTGTGCGTCTACCTGGGCTTGTATATCGTTGACTACACTTCGCAGGTCGCGGTCGGCCACGTTGGCGGAGATGACGATTTTACGCTTTACATTCTCGCGGCTGATGGTGTTCGGACCCATGGCCGAGCGGATTTCCGCTACATAGTTCAGTGGAATTTTCTGTCCGTCGCCCGTATCAATCATCAAGTTGCGTATTTTTTCCATTTCGTCGCGCAGGTTGTCTTTCACGCGTACGGTCAGGTCGAAGCTCTTTCCCTTTTCGTAAACTTGGGAAACGGCTTCACCGGCCAGGCAGACATTGACAAACTCCGAAAATTCGGGCAGTGAAATGCCGTATTTGGCAAGCATTTCCCGTTTGGGTGAAATGACAAGTTGCGGACGCTCAATCTGCTGTTCCACGTTCAGGTCGGCAATACCGGGAATCCCCTGGATGGCACTCTTGATTTCATTGCCCAGAGTGAACATGCGGTTCAGGTCGTCGCCGAACAGTTTGATGGCGATGTTCGCCTTTGTACCGGATAGCATGGCGTCTATACGGTGGCTGATAGGCTGGCCTATTTCCACGTTTGCCCCTACAATGGTACCCAGTTTTTCGCGGACTTCTGCCACGAGCTCGCTGCGCGAGCGGTCTTTCAACTCAAACGGTGCCTCGATCTCAGAGACGTTTACTCCCAGAGCGTGTTCGTCCAGCTCTGCACGTCCCGTTTTACGGGCCACGGTCTGTATTTCGGGGATGGAGAGCAGCAGCTCCTCGGCACGGTGCCCCATCTTGTCGCTTTCTTCCAGGGAAATGCCTGGAAGCGAGGAGATATTGATGGTGAACGAACCTTCATTGAAAGGCGGCAGGAACGAGCGGCCCAGGGTGAAGAAACAGCCGAGCGCTACTACAAATAGTCCGATAGTACCTCCCAGTACCCCTTTCTTATGCCCCAATACAAAAGTCAGTGCAGAACCATACCATTGCTTCATCTTGCGTGCTACGGCAGAGTCGCTGTTTTCGTTGTTTTGTTTCTTTATTTTCTCTTTTCCCAATAGATAGGAGCAAAGTACAGGCGTTACGGTCAGTGCCACAACAGTTGAAGCCGCCAATGCCACAATGAACGCAATACCCAGTGGCACCAGCATCCTACCTTCCATACCACTAAGGAAGAACAGTGGTACGAAGCTGACAATGATAATCAGCGTTGAATTGAGGATAGGCATACGCACTTCTTTCGAAGCATTGAACACCACTTCCAGAATAGGAAGTTGCTCGCCGGCAGGTTTCAGCCGGTTTTCCCGCAACCGCTTGTAGACGTTCTCCACGTCCACGATGGCATCGTCTACCAGCGAACCGATGGCGATAGCCATACCTCCCAGGCTCATGGTATTTATCGTAAAGCCCATATAGTGCAGGGCAAGGATGGAGGCAATCAGTGACAACGGCAGTGTCACCAGCGAGATGACTGTGGTACGTATGTTGGCAAGGAACAGGAAAAGCACGATGACAACGAAAATACCTCCCTCCAACAACGACTTCTGAACGTTTCCGATGGAACTTTCGATGAAACGGCTTTGACGGAAGATGTCTGTGGAAACCTTTACGTCTGCCGGTAAATTCTTCTGCAGGTCTTGCAGGGAAGCTTCCAGTTTGTCTGTAAGCTCCAGCGTGCTTGTGGCGGGTTGCTTGGTGACTGTCAGCAGTACGGCATGCTTACCGCGTTCCGAGGCGGTACCCAGTTTAGGAAGTTTGGCTCCGACTTGAACGTCGGCAATATCTTCCAGCAGGATAGGGGCACCGGAGACCCCGTTGCTCCGCACCACGGCCTTGGCTATCTGGTCTACCTTGTCGGTAGAAAGTACGCCGCGTACGATATATTCATTGCCATATTCATAGAGCACTCCACCATTGGCATTCAAGTTCATTTCGCGGGTGATGTTCATCACTTCGCTCAATGTCACGCCGTAATGGCGCATCCGTTCCGGGTCCAGCTGCACTTGATATTCCTTGATGTCGCCACCCAGTACGGCTACTTGTGCCACACCGCCCGTAGAGAGCAGGCGGGGACGTATGGTCCAGTCGGCAATGGTACGCAAATCCAGCATAGAGGTCGAATCTGCTGTCAGACCTACAATCAGCATCTCGCCCAAAATGGACGATTGTGGGCCTAGTGTCGGCTTGCCTACGTTGGCCGGTAAGGATTCGCTGACGACTGCCAGCTTCTCACTGACAATCTGCCGGGCAAGATAGATATCTGTATCCCAGTCGAATTCTACCCAGACTACAGAAAAACCGTTCGTTGAGGAAGAGCGTACACGGCGCACACCCGTTGCACCGTTTACAGCCGTTTCTACGGGAAAAGTGACCAGCTGTTCCACTTCCTCTGCTGCCATACCATTTGCTTCGGTCATGATGACCACGGTCGGCGCATTGAGGTCAGGGAACACATCCACTTCCGTATGCATGGCGGTATAAGTACCGCCAATCAGCAACAGCACCGATGCTACCAGCACCAGGATGCGGTTCTGAAGAGAAAAACCAATTATTTTGTTTAACATCTTTTTATTTACTATTTACAATGTACAATTGGGCTGCGCAATGTCAGCCGCACTTGCTGTTTTATCTAATATTTCTTGTTTATCTGACTTTACACTCCCCATTCGTCACGTAACCCTTATACTGCATAGCGAAATGGTACTTTGTAAATTGTCAAATTGTACATGAGATTAGTGTTCATGGCTATGTGCCGGAATAGCATTCGTTGCCGATGCCAGCTTCACTTGATAGGCTCCTTGGGTTACGACGCGATCGCCTGCTTTTATGCCGGAAAGGATTTGTACACTTTCGCCATTGTCGGCACCCAGGGTGACAAGCTGTTTTTTGTAGCCCTCTTCATCCAGTTGCAGGTAGACAAAGAAGCTGCCTTGTTCCTCGGTCAGCGCACTGTGAGGAAGAGACAACACGTTCTCCATTGGTGAGGATAATAGGAATACTTCTACAAACGAGCCGGGAATAACGTCTCCCTTATTGTCGAATTCAAAAGTTACGGGTACATAATATCCGTTCTCATCCGAAGCCTTTCCATAAGAAAGCATGCGCCCGCCCAGTTCTTTCAATGTATATACCTTATTATTATAAGGAGTACAGAAGTTGGCAGAACCGATGCTGTTTAGGTAAGGATAGTACTTTTCGGATACATCCGCACGCAGGAAAAGCTTACGGTTCTGGGTGACGCTTACCAACGGCTGGCCGACGCTGACGTAGTCCCCTTCTTTCACCAACAGATTCTTCACATAACCGCTGATGGGAGAAACAACCGCCTGGCCGCTTGCCGAATGGTTCTTTGCGACTGCCTCGTAACTGATACGGGCATTTTCGTAAATCTGTTCGGCTTGCGCGAATTCCTTTTCAGATACGATTTTGTTGCCTACAAGCGCTTTCATACGCTCGTATTCTTTTTTGGAAACCTCGTAGGCTATCCGGGCTTTCTGCACCGGGTCTCCGTCGGCCATGTTTTTGGATGACAATACCACCAAAGGAGTACCTTTGCTGACACTCATTCCTTCGATAACTTTTCCCTTGAAGGAAACCACGCCTGCTACTGTAGCTACGGCTACGCTCTCGTCTCCCTGGGCTGCCATCACCTGGCCGCTGGTCTTGATGACTTGATGGAAACTACCCGGTTCAACAGTGCTGACTGCTACGCCGGCAGCTTGCGCCTTTGCTGGTGGCAGGATGATTTCATCGCTTCCTCCGGCATGGTTTTCCTGCTCTTCGTGCTCATGGTTGTGTCCCTCATGTTCGTGGTCATGTCCGTCATGATTGTGCTCTTCTGTTTCGTGATTATGTCCTTCGTGGCTGTCTCCGGACTTGCTGTTACAGGAGCCTAAAAGGAATAATCCCAAGACTCCCATGAAAATAACTTTTTTCATGATGATATTTGTTCTTACTTTTTGATTTTGAATACAAAGTTAGGGCATAGGGCGTGCAACCAAATTGCATTGTTCCTTATGCCGGATAGAAATCTGTCCCGGTGATGTTCCGGTAACAGTTAAGCAAGAAGAGACGGAGGGGCACGAAGTCCCGTAGCACATATGATAAATGTGCTATGAAGAGATTCCAGATAGATACACTCCTGCCTGCTTATGTCAAACTCGGGTAGGATGAGTAACTTGGAAAAAGGTTCAATGAGTAGGGTAACTGCCCACAAGGCATCCGGATGTGAACACACATCATTGGAAGAGCTGGGCGTCTGTTGTACAAAGTGGGTTGTCATGCATCCCGTGTCGCAACAGCAGTGCTCGTTGCCCTGGCTATGACGGTGTCCGCAGCAATCGGCGGTGATATCATTCTTCATGCATATCATTCCGTCGGCATGATGATGGTGGGGAATGACGGGTATCACCAGCATTATCAAGCTGATGAAAAAAAGAATATAGGTTATGTACTGTTTCTTTTTCATTCCTCTATCTTTGGACGGATGCAAAGATAGAGGTTAAGGACTTAATTACCAAATAGAAAATGCTAAAAAGGTTTGAATAACATATTCAATCCCTCATTCATGCTGGGGTGGGTGAAAATGAAGTCCCGCAGGAAATGGTAACGCTGTCCCGTTTTCATGATTGATGCTACGGTATTGATTACTTCTGGTGCATCGGCACAAAGTAGGGTACAACCCAGAATCCGTCCGGTATGGATGTCTACAATAGCTTTGAGCATACCGTCTATGCTGTGTAGCGTACGGGCACGTGGAATCATGGCAGCAGGGATACGTGCCACATGTATGGAATAACCGTTCTTCATCGCTTCCTCTTCCGTCAGTCCTATATGTGCCAGCGGTGGGTCGGTGAAAATGGCAAAGGAGATTGGATACCGGTCTTTTGTACTCCTTTTTTTGTTTTCAAAGAGTTGATTACGGATGATACGGAAATCATCGATGGACAAGTAGTCGAACTGTTCGTCTCCTTTTACGTCCCCCAGGGCCCATACGTGTGGGGCTGTAGTCCGTAATTGGTTGTCGACAACGATGGCTCCCCGCTTGTCTGTTTGTATACCCGCTTTTTCCAGATTCAGCTCTGCAGTCATAGGCTTGCGGCCGATGGCTACCAGCAAGGCATCTCCTTTCAGGTAGTAGGGAGTGCCGTTTGCACTGTCCGTATAGGTCAGAGTTATTCCTTCGGCTGTGTCGTACACGGATTGGACACGGGCGTTCAACCGGACATTGATACGCTTTCGGTTCAATGCTTCCAGCATGGAGGCGGCAATGTCGCGGTCCACTTTAGGCAGAAAGCGGTTTCCCGCTTCCAGCAGTGTGACATGGCTTCCAAAGCCTGCATACATAGTGGCAAACTCCAATCCGACAGCACCGCCGCCGATGACGAGCAGGTGTGCGGGCAGTTTGTTCGATTGCAGCAAGGTCTCACTGGTATATACGTACTTGCTCTCCTTGAGTCCGTCGATGGCAGGCAGGATAGGGGTGGACCCGGTGTTGATGAATATCTCTTTTCCCTCAAGAATCGTTTCGTCCTTGCCGGAGACTATACGGATTGTATTTTCGGACAAGAAAGAAGCAGTTCCGTCATAGAGGGTTATATTAGGCTTGTTTTTTACATTTTCATAATTTTTCTCACGCAGGAAGGATACAAGCTTGTCTTTCCGCGCCACGGCAAGTGCATACAGTTTGGACTGGTTCTTATAATCGTCATAGTATCTTTTTTCCGCATATTCCGATTCGTGAATCAGAGCTTTGGTAGGGATACATCCTACGTTTACACATGTTCCTCCGTACATCTGAGGGGAACGTTCCACGATGGCTACTTTCCAATTCCGTTCGGCTAGTTCGACGGCCAATAACTTGCCGCCCTTGCCGAATCCTATTATGATGGCATCATATTGTTTCATTTTAATATCTCTTAGTTAAGTGTTTAGTAAAATGAAAACAATATGTATCGGCCATTTGTTCGGACGCCGGGTTTAGCAGATGCCTATCGTTCCAGTTCGCGGAGGGAGTCCATTTTCTTCTTTTCAAGGAATTCGTAGATGCCGTTCAAGTGCTCTTTCACTTGTTTGTTGCCAAATTCATATACCTTGCTTACCAGTCCGTCCAGGAAGTCGCGGTCGTGGCTGACGAGAATCAGGGTACCGTCAAAATCCAGTAACGCTTGCTTCAGGATATCTTTGGTTTTCATGTCCAGATGGTTGGTCGGTTCGTCCAGTATCAGCAGATTCACCGGTTCGAGCAAAAGTTTTATCATGGCAAGGCGTGTGCGCTCTCCACCGGAAAGCACCTTGACCTTCTTCATGGACTCTTCGGGGCCACCGAACATGAAGGCACCCAGCAGGTCGCGTATCTTGTTGCGGATTTCCCCTTTTGCCACATCGTCGATGGTCTGGAATACGGTCAGGTTCTCATCCAACAATGAGGCCTGGTTTTGTGCGAAATATCCAATCTGCACGTTGTGTCCTATCGTGAGGGTGCCTTCATGTTCTATTTCCTTCATGATGCACTTCACTAACGTTGACTTTCCTTCACCGTTCTTACCAACGAAAGCAACCTTGTCTCCCCGTTCTATGGTGAGGTTGGCATTCTTGAAGACCACATGGTCACCGTAACTTTTCCCTACTCCCTCCATGATGACGGGATAATTGCCTGAGCGGGGAGAAGGAGGGAATTTGAGGCGTAACGCTGAAGTGTCTTCTTCATCCACTTCCAGCAGTTCCAGCTTCTCCAGCATTTTTACGCGGCTTTGCACTTGCAGGGTTTTGGAGTAGGTGCCTTTGAACCGTTCGATGAATTCCTTGGTTTCGGCAATGAACTTCTGCTGGTCGTCGTAGGCTTTCTGTTGCTGTTCGCGGCGTTCCTTGCGGAGTTCCAGGTATTTGGAGTAGTTTACTTTGTAATCGTATATCCGTCCCATGGTCACTTCAATGGTACGGGTGGTGATGTTGTCTACGAATTTACGGTCGTGGCTGATGACGATGACAGCCTTTCCATTGCTGATAAGGAAATCTTCCAGCCATTGTATGGATTCTATGTCCAGATGGTTGGTAGGCTCGTCTAGCAACAGCACGTCAGGCTTTTGCAGCAACAGCTTGGCAAGCTCGATGCGCATGCGCCATCCGCCGCTGAAGTCACTGGTCTGGCGGTTGAAGTCTTCGCGTACAAAGCCCAGTCCGAGCAGTGCTTTTTCCACATCCTCCTCGTAATTGGTGGAGTCGATGGCATAGAACTTTTCGCTTAAGGCGGAGACATTCTCGATAAGTTCCATGTAGCTGTCGCTTTCGTAGTCGGTACGCGTTTCCAGTTCCTTGTTGAGGCGCTCTATTTCAGCTTCCATTTCATGCAGGTGGGCAAAGGCTTGCGCCGCTTCCTGGAATACGGTACGTCCGTCTTCCGTCATAAGGTGCTGTGGAAGGTAAGCTATGACACTGTCCTTGGGGGCTGAGATTTTTCCACGGGTAGGTTGTCTTACACCTGCCAGGATTTTCAACAATGTACTTTTCCCCGCTCCATTTTTACCCATCAGGGCGATACGGTCTTTTTCGTTGATAACGAAAGATATGTCACTGAATAAAGTAGTTCCGCCGAATTCTACGGCCAGTCCGTCTATAGAAATCATTATATATTTTTTTAATGAGCTGCAAAGATAGTGCAAATCTATTATTTTTTATATCTTTGCCCCTATATAAACAAAACGCATAGGTCATGGAAATAGAAAAAGTGTCAGGAGATTACCGTCCGCTTATTCTGGTTGCGGAAGATGATGATAGTAACTTTAAACTGATAAAGGCTATCATCGGCAAGAAATGCGAGATACTATGGGCAAAGAATGGTGAGGAGATTGTAAATTTGTTCGAAGAGAATCGCGACAAGGCGGAAGCTATTCTGATGGATATAAAAATGCCTATTATGAACGGGCTGGATGCTACGGTGATTATTCGCAAGAAGGATAAGGAACTTCCCATCATCATGCAGACCGCTTACGCCTTTACTGCCGACCGCGAAAAAGCCTTGGAGTGTGGAGCCTCGGAAGTGTTGGTAAAACCCATCACTCTGTCTGCTTTGCGTACATGTCTAAGCCGTTATTTACCCAAATTGGTTTGGTAAGGCTTTACTGATAATAAAAAGGGAACCGGACGACTAAGTAATGAATATTATCATCCGGTTCCCTTTTTTTATTCTTGTGCATTGTCTTTTCTCTCTTCCATCTTCTTTTTTACAAATTCGATTTTGAGATTGGCTTCTTCCATATTCTTCTTTATTTCCGTCATGGATGACAGCAGTTGTGCCAGTTCGTAGACGCTGGCAAGGGCCTGGCGATCGGCGGTAGTCATGGTGATGGAATAGGGGCGTTCCCCTTGATAGTTGACTTTGATATTCTTGTCCTTGTTCAGATAAAGGAACCCCATGACGTTTCCGTCTTCTCCCAGTTTGAAGTCTGCCTTTTCAATCTTTTCACCGAGGTCAGTGGTTTCGTAGCTGTCTTTGGCGGCGGGTGTTTCGGCAAAGCTACCATCGGGAGCAGTGACTTTGACGGCCACATGGTGGATATTATGGGCTCCGCAATAAATGGAAGTCATGCTCATGACTCCGTTTTCGTCTACCTGGAAGCGAAGGAAAGAGCGATGCAGATTTTTTTCTATCACTTGGGAAGGATGAAGGTAATTGCCGATATTCTGGTATTCGGCATCTTTTTCAAAAGTGTATTTCCCTTTGATTGCATCGAAATCCTTTTGCTTGGCTTGAAGCATACTGTCCAGATAGACCAGGCTCTTTTCCTGCTCTTTCAGTTCCACTTCCTGCATCAGGCCGATGCCTGCACGGCGAGTTTCAAACGCTTTGGGATAGAGCATCTTGATGCTGTCAATCAGAATCTTCGCTTCATTGTAGTTGCCGAGTTCAAACGCTTCGCGGGCAGCTTGTAGTTTTTCACCGGCCTTCTTCTCCACATCTTCGCAAGAGAAGAGTGTACAGCATAGGCATGCAAGGAGTATTACTTTTTTCATATTTGTTGTTCTTGGAGTTAGAGTCCACAAAAATAGAAATAATATCTTTATCTTTGCAGCATTTTAATGTGCAAATGTGCTAATAGACCATTAACACATTTGCGTATTCATTACATTAGCGCATTATTTATGATAGATTTGACGGCAGAAGAACTGAAGCAATATTTTAGTGATGATATATTCAAGCGGATATCCGAAACGGCTGATGAATTGGGATTGGAATGTTACGTAGTCGGTGGATATGTACGTGATATTTTCCTGCAACGTCCTTCCAAGGATATTGATGTGGTGGTGGTAGGCAGTGGCATTGCCATGGCCGAGGCGCTGGGTAAGCGTCTGGGGCGTGGGGCGCATGTTTCCGTCTTCAAGAATTTCGGTACGGCACAATTGAAGTACTATGGTACGGAAGTTGAGTTTGTGGGTGCAAGAAAAGAATCGTATACACACGATTCCCGCAAGCCTATTGTAGAGGACGGTACATTGGAGGATGACCAGAACCGCCGTGATTTTACCATCAATGCACTGGCTGTTTGCCTGAACCGGGTGCGTTATGGCGAGTTGGTCGACCCCTTTGGCGGTATTGGAGACTTGAAGGAAAAGACCATCCGGACTCCCCTCGACCCTGATATAACTTTCAGTGATGACCCTTTGCGCATGATGCGCTGTGTCCGTTTTGCCACCCAGCTGGGATTCTATATTGACGATGAGACATTCGATTCTCTGGAGCGTAATCGCGAACGCATCTCCATCATCTCCAAAGAACGCATTGCAGACGAACTGAACAAAATCATCTTGTCACCTATTCCGTCTAAGGGATTCATTGAGCTGGACCGCTGTGGTCTGCTGGAACTGATATTCCCGGAACTTGTTAGGCTGCAAGGCGTGGAGACGCGCAATGGACGCGCCCATAAGGACAATTTCTACCATACGCTCGAAGTACTCGACAACATCAGCAAGAAGACCGACAACCTTTGGCTACGCTGGGCAGCTCTTCTGCATGATATAGCCAAGCCTGCCACCAAGCGTTGGGAACCCCGTGCGGGCTGGACGTTCCATAACCATAATTTCATTGGCGAGAAGATGATACCCGATATTTTCCGCAAGATGAAGCTCCCTATGAATGAGAAGATGAAATATGTGCAGAAAATGGTGAGCCTGCACATGCGTCCCATTGTGATAGCGGATGATGTAGTGACCGACTCGGCAGTGCGTCGTCTCTTGTTTGAGGCAGGTGATGATATAGACGACCTGATGACACTGTGCGAAGCCGACATTACTTCCAAGAATATGGAGCGTAAGAAACGCTTCCTTAATAATTTTCAGTTGGTACGCCAGAAGCTGAAGGATTTGGAGGAACGCGACCGTATCCGTAATTTCCAGCCTCCGGTCAGTGGTGAAGAAATCATGAAGACTTTCGGCCTTTCTCCTTGCCAGCAGGTAGGTGCCTTGAAGAGTGCCATTAAGGATGCCATTTTGGACGGCATCATTCCCAATGAATACGAAGCCGCCCGTGCATTTATGTTGCAACGGGCGGAGAAGATGGGGCTTAAGGAGTTATGAGTTATAAGTTGCATGTTATGTACCATGCGTTATAACTCATAACTCTTCTTTTTCTACTTGGAACTTGCGGCTTACTTTCATCAGGTTGATGGTGTAGGTCACTACGTTCTGGGCTTCTTGTATCATAGTCAGGTATACCATGCTGACTTTGATGCTGCCGCTCTGGCTTTGGATGCGTTGCAGCTCTTCGCGTTTCAGGTGAGACAACTGTCCGTTGAGGTCGTTGGCTTTGCGAATCTCTGTTTCCAGTTCATCATAATTGTTCGTTTCCAGCTTGTGGCGGCATACTTGTAACAGATAGCAGATGTCTTCGGCTACGTCTGTAAATTCTCCTTTCTGAATGGCATCCAGCGGATTGAAGTTATTGTCTATGTGCTCTAAGCAAGGTTCGCAAAGACGGCCTACGCTGTACACCAGTTCGCTGGCAAAGTCGTTGCCTTGATAGTAATAGAGTCCTTTTTCCAGTACGGTATTGTTGTCGAGACGGCACATGGCAAGTGTTCCGGTACGCTTCATCTGCTTGATGAGTTGTTTTTCGAATTTTACTGAGCCCATGGCACGACGCAGTCCGCGTAGATTCTCGTGTAGGAAGGAAGTGACGGTACGTTCAAAATTCTCTTCTGTGAATTCCATAATCTTCACCAGTTCTTCACGGGTATGCTTGCGGAGCAATTCGATGACTTCATTGTTGTCCGTACTCTTCATCAACTGTTTCAGGGTCTCGTTGCCTTTTTCTTTCTCCTTGCGCTTTTTGTACATCACTTGGCTACGAATCAGCATGAAGACTGCCAGACCAATCAGTGCCAGGATGGCAACCGTACCGCCGAAATGGATAATCAGTGCTACGAAGAAACAGATGGTGAACGCTGCTCCGGCAGTGATGAACCAACCGCCGATAACGCTGAGCACACCCGTAATGCGGAATACCGCCGAATCACGTCCCCAGGCACGGTCGGCAAGCGATGTACCCATGGCTACCATAAAGGTGACGTAAGTGGTGGAAAGGGGAAGTTTCAAGGAAGTTCCCAAGGCGATGAGCAGACCAGCCAATACGAGATTGACGGAGGCGCGAACCAAGTCAAAAGCGGCGCCGTCGGCTATGATGGCTTCATCCTTCTGGAAGCGTGTGTTCATCCACCGCTTGCTGCTTTCGGGCATCGTTTTGGATATTCCGTTAGCCAGAGTCATGCTGAAGCGTACCAGCGTACGGGCTATCGGGGTACTTCCGAAGTTCTCTTCACCGTCATCCTGGCGGGCAAGGTCCACGGAAGTCTTGATAACGTTGTGGGCTTTCTTGGATGTGCAGAGTGCATAAACCATAATGGCGCCTGCACCGATAAGGAAATACCACGGGGTTTTGGCTGCACCGAGGAGTGAGGACATCAGGAATCCGTCGGGGCCGGCGGCCGTACCATTGGCTGTATAGTCAATAAATGAGGAATATCCTGCGAGGGGGACACCGATAAAGTTCACCAAGTCATTGCCGGCAAAGGCAAGAGCGAGGGCGAAAGTACCCATCAGAACCACTACTTTGAAGACATTTATCTTGCACCAATGCAGTATCTGCATCAGTATGGTGAAGAATACAAAGAAACCGGTTATCAGCAATGCGGTATTGTCGTGTATCCATTGCTTGTTTTCAGGGGTCATGAATGAGCTGTCTTTCAGCCCCTTTATCAGCATGAAGTAGATGATGCTGGTGGCAGCTATACCACCGAACAGCGCGATGCTGTATTTCATGTTTTTCTTGTAGTTGAAGGTGAACACGATACGTGCCAGCCACTGTACCAGCATACCGAAAAAGAAGGCAATGGCTACGGATACAAAAATGGCCATGATGACAGACAGTGCCTTGTCTGTATTGATGAGGTCGCCCAGTCCCAATGTATCGCTGTTATAGACCTTGATGAGCGCCAGTGCGAACGTACCTCCCAACAGTTCGAACACCATGGATACAGTGGTGGAGGTAGGCATTCCCATAGTGTTGAAGACATCTAATAGCACGACGTCCGTCAACATGACGGCAAGCAGAATGCACATGATTTCGGCAAAGTAGAAGTGCTCCGGTTGATAGATGCCGTGTCGTGCAATGTCCATCATGCCATTGCTGAGTGCCGCACCGATGAAGACGCCAATGCCTGCAATGAACAGTATGGTTTTGAAAGATGCTGCCTTTGCTCCGACAGCCGACTGAAGAAAATTGACCGCATCATTACTGACACCTACCACGAGGTCGAAAATCGCGAGTACGAACAGAAAGATGACGATACCCAGATAAATTGTTTCCATAGACATGTATTTTATTTCCGGCTGCAAAGGAAAGAGTTTGGTGTTGCAGGGAAATGTCATACATGTTACAGAAATGTTACAAATGTTTTGGAATAGAATGGTATTGTGCTAAGAGCGATTGCTCTTATTCTCCCAATAATCATTAATGTTAAGCATTTAAGAGTAACAATATAAGTATAATAGAAGAGTGGATGCTTTTGTGTTTCGTATTTGGTTATTTCTATGTTAAGCAGCCAAATTACTAGTTAATTGTTTGCAGATGTCGAGAATTCTTGCGAATATTGCATACAAGTTGTGTGTAGAATTGATTGTAATTAGAACTTTGATATTAAAAATCAAAGATGTATGTAACTTTTTTAATTCATTTATTTAATAAATGAATTCTACCAACGAGTATAGAAATATGAAAAACCATTTTTGTTTAAACCTATTCTTCTTACTATATTTGTTTTTTTGTGCTGGATGCAAGCAGCATATCTCAGATAGTGCTGCTAAGGCAAATGAGGCATTGTTTACTCAATTAGATAGTCTGATAGATAATTCTGATAAACTTATTTTGCAGAAAGAGGAGCGAATAGAGGCGTTGAAGCATTCACTAAGACAATCTAAGGCATTTGAGAAACAGTATGAACTTAATCAGGCTATTTATCAAGAATATCGCGTGTATGATGCAGATTCGGCTATGAAGTATACTACACAAAGCCTTGATTTAGCACGACAATATCATGATAAGAATCGTGAGATTGAATCTTTATTAGGTATTGGTTTTGTTTATACGGCTAATGGCTTGCTTAGTCAAGCCTCTGAAGTAATGCATTCACTCTGTTCTTCCAGTATGCCTCGCTACTTACGTTCGCGTTATTATGGTCAGATGCGTACTCTCTGCTCGCGGTTGCAACTCTATTCATTAGGTGATGATGCATTACATGAGCATTATGGTCAACTTTATGCGTTATATTCAGATTCAGTATTGCAGACGGCCACTCCTGACGAGCCACGCTACCTTTATAGCCGTGTGTGGAAATATCAAGATGTTCCCGGTGCACAACGTATTGCCATTAGGGATGAGTTGGAAAAGGAAAAACAACGTCTTCTACCTAATAGTCGTAATTATTCTATTTTAGCTTATAACTTGGCTCTACTTTATGAAAAAGAACACAACCATACCAAGTGGCTGGAAAATATGATTCTCTCAGGTATTGCTGATGTATATGCTGTGAATCGTGATATTGGTTCGTTGTATGCATTGGCTTCCTATTTATATGAACAAGGTCAGTTGGACCGAGCCTATCGTTATAGTACTTATTGTTCTGATATCGGTATAACTTTTAAGAGCCGTGTACGACTGCTTCATCAGCAGAAGTTGCAGAGAAGGATACATCAAAGCTACATTGAACGTGATCATATGCAACAGAAGCAGCTAAAGCTATTCCTTTTATTTATTAGTTTTCTCACTATTGTATTGCTGATAGCTCTTTTCTTTTTGAGAAGGCAAACAAGAAGACGTAGGAAAGCTTTGGTTGAGCTACATGTGGCCAATGGTAGATTGAAGAGTCTTAATAGTGAACTGCAAAAGCTCAATTTGGTTCTACGTGACACAAATTATATTAAGGAGGAGTATATTGGTCAGGTATTCAAACTTTGTTCATCCTATATTTGCCGTATGGAGGAGTATCGTAAAAAGTTAAACCGTAAATTAAAGGCTGGGCAACTTGAAGATTTAAAGAAGATGATTAGTTCTACTTCTACCATGAGCGATGAAATGAAGGATTTTTATGAGAAATTTGATTCCATTATTCTACATTTATACCCTGATTTTGTAGAGCACTTCAATAGTTTGCTACGTCCCGAAGAACATATTGAAGTGAAGTCTGGGCGGCTTAATACAGAACTTCGTATTCATGCTTTGATACGAATGGGGGTAACGGATAGTGAGAAGATTGCAGAATTTTTGCACTGTTCACTGCAAACCGTATATAATAATCGTTCTATAACTTTAAATAAATCTTCGCTCAGTAAGGAGGAATTTCTTCGAGCTGTGAAAGAGGTTTGTAAAAAGTAATTTGAAGACTGAGCGTTTCTCTCATTTTTTACCCACATGTATATAGATAATTGCCATTCAATAGCTTAATACTATCGAATGGCAATTATCTATATACATGTTTTTGATTACCGATTTAATTTAAATCACTACTGAAAATCTATTGAGTCTGTCTGTAATTGAAAGATAATCAGTAATATATAACTTTGTGAATTTACCAAATCCTCTACCAGTGAATATAATCGGTTGTTACATTGTCTAATTTTGCTCTCGAGATTTTTTACACACAAGTTCCTATTAACTTAAAAATGTAATTTATGAAAACCAGACAAAAATCGAGAGACGCAAGTGGTATTTTGCTTGTCTGTCTTATGTGGATGCTGTCACTTTCAAGCTCACTTCATGCACAGACATGGAATATTAACGGAAATGTGACAGATGAACAAGGAGAACCGATAATCGGTGCCAATGTAGTGATACAAGGTACGGGTACGGGCACCATTACCGATGTAGAAGGAAACTTTAAACTCGCTTCAGTGACTAAGGGGGCGGTAATGGAGATAAGTTTCATTGGGTATATATCCAAGACATTGCAGGTGAAAGACGCATCATCGTTAAAGATTGTACTGAAAGAAGATAACCAGGCACTGGATGAGGTGGTAGTAGTAGGTTATGGTGTACAGCGCAAAAGTGATCTTACAGGTTCGGTTGCTTCAGTTAACTCGGATGTACTTGAAAGTCGCCCACAAGCTAATTTGATTCAATCTTTGCAAGGAGCAGTTCCAGGATTGAATATTAGTGTGACGGGTAGTAATGCTGAAGGTTCGTCTACTACTACACGTATTCGTGGTAACAACTCCATTACGGCCGATAATAAACCTCTTGTTATTCTTGATGGAATACCTTTTGATGGTCCATGGTCGGAAATCAATCCCAATGATGTAGAGAGTATAGAAGTATTGAAGGATGCCTCTTCAGCAGCCATTTATGGTGCTCGCGGTTCTAACGGTGTAATCCTTATTACTTCTAAGCGCGGTAAGAAAGACAGATTGACGGTATCATACGATACTTATGTTACTATTGACCAGCCTATCAATTTACCTCGTATGATGAATGGCAAAGAATTCTATAAGTATAAATCTGAAGCTTTCAAGGCTACCAATACTACTCCTCCTACAGAAGAGAATCCTGAACCTTGGTTAGATAACTTTACTCCTACTGAATTAGCTATGTATGCTGCCGGTCAGAGTACTGATTGGATGAAGTTGGCAACACAGACCGGTATAAAACAACAGCATAACCTTTCTTTCCGTGGTGGAGCTAACAAAACCAGCTATTTCATTTCATTGAACTATACGGATGTGAAAGGAACTGCGGTAGGCAATGAGTTCAAGCGTTATAATGTACGTTTCAATCTTGATCAGGAGTTTAATAGTTGGTTGAAATTTTCTACTACTACACAGTTAGGTCGCTACGATCGTAGTGGTAGCAGTGCTTCTTTTTGGCGGGCTATAAAACAAGTTCCGTTGGGACGTGCTTATAACGAGGATGGTTCACTTACACTTTCTGCTACTGAGGACTCCTCTTCAGCTTTCAGCATTAATCCGTTGGGATCTCTTAATAATAAGACAAAAGATATCCGTGCAAAGGTTATCACTAATAATGTGCTTGAGGTAAAGTTTCCCTTTATTAAAGGGCTGAGCTATAAATTGAATACAGGCTTCACTTACCAAAACAGCTCCTATAAGAATTATCAAGGTTTGGATACCTACGAAGGAGCTAGTGCTAATGGCGTATTGAATACTGATGACTGGCATTCAGAAGAATGGATTTTGGAGAATATTATTTCTTATCAACGTGAATTTGGTAAACATCGTATATTTTTCACAGGATTATATTCTGCTCAAAGCAAGGAATATGAACAGAATACAATGGAAGGTAAGAATTTTCCCAATGATGTGATGTATTATTACCAGATTTCTAAAGCTGCCACAATGTCTGGTAATTCCAATTATTATAAAGAAAATCATATTTCACAAATGGGGCGTTTGAATTATACTTATGATGATCGTTACTTGTTGACTCTTACTGCTCGTCGTGATGGTTACTCCGCTTTTGGTGAAAGTTCTAAATTCGGCGTTTTTCCTTCAGCCGCTATTGGATGGAATATTTCCAATGAATCTTTTTTTAAAGACAAGCCTATAAGTGAAACCATTAGCAATCTGAAATATCGCTTGTCATGGGGTAAAAATGGCAATGAGGCTATCAGTGCTTATAGTACACTACCTAATCTTTCAACTTACAATTATCTGAATGATGATCATACTGCACAGTTTGGTTTCTATCCGTCGAAGTTAGCTTCGCCCGGTTTAGGTTGGGAAACTACTACATCTATTAATACTGGCTTTGATATTGCACTTTGGAATGGACGTATTCAGAGTTCATTTGATATTTATTGGTCTAAAACCAAAGATTTGCTGCTTTCCCGTTCTATTCCTACCATTAATGGTACTGGCTCTATTACTGAGAATCGTGGACAGACCCGTAATCGTGGTTTTGAATTCCAGATAACTTCTAATAACATTACACATAAGAGTTTTAGCTGGAGCACCTCTTTCAACCTCTCACACTATCGTTCGGAGATTGTAGATGTTGGTTTGTATGATGCTAATGGAAAGCCGGTTGATGATGTGGCTTCCAAGTGGTTTATTGGTGAACCTATCAATGTGAACTATGATTATAAAATTATCGGTGTATGGCAGATTGCTGATCCGTCTAACCCGACAGGGCAGCAAGATCCTAACTATCGTAATTCGTATCCTGGATATGTGAAATACCTTGATGTAGATGGTAACGATATTACAACGGCTGATAAGACTATTATAGGGTCGGCTATTCCTAAAGTAAATATGAGTTTGATGAACACTTTTGAGTACAAAAACTTCACTCTGAGTGTGTTCTTAACGGCTCAGTTAGGACAAACCCATCTGAATGCCTTGTATGATACAAGCCATAATTCATATCGCCAGAACCGCTTTTTGGTGGATTTTTGGACTCCAGAGAATCCTACGAATAGCTATCCGAAAAATAGTTTGAATAGTGATGTGAATCCAGAGGGAGCCAGTTTCTATGAAAAGACAGATTTCTTACGTATTTCCGACGTTACATTGGGTTATAATTTCCCACAACAATGGTTGCGTCGTACTTTCATCAAACGGCTCAATCTTTACATGAACATTAAGAATTTGGCTACAATAACTGGCTGGACAGGTATGGATCCGGAATTTCTCAATGATCAATTGGCTGCTCCTCCAGTACGTTCGTTCACTTTTGGACTAAAGTTAGATATTTGATGAGAGTAATATATCATAAAAAGCTAAAATGAAATTGCACATATGAAAAAAATAACATATTTCAATGTCTTAGTGTTTACAGTATTATTGCTCACTATGGGCGGCTGTAATGAGGATAAGTTTCTTAAGGAAGATCCTCGTGATGCACTTTATCCTGAAAATTTACTTGTAGATTACAATGGATTTAAATCGATGATAACGCCTCTTTATGGTCTTATGCGTGCAGAGTATCGCCGTGCTGATGCAATGGGAGGAAGTATTGCGCTCTGTCTGCATTCTGCCTGGGGTGGAGGGGTAGATAATTCATGGGCCAATAATAGTCATGCGGAAATGAAGTTCCTCTACAATCCCAAAGAGATAACTTACACTGATCTTGCTATTTGGAATAATATTTTCCAGTGGGGATATCGTATCATCAACACTGCCAATATGGTTATCTCAAGAGCTGACAATGATGGCATTAACTGGGGAAGTGGTGCTGATGCTGAAAATCGTAAAAATGAGGTGTTGGCCGAAGCTCGCTTTTTCCGTGCTTGGGCTTACCGTCACCTTACCTATTCATTTGGTGCAGTGCCCCTTTCAACACAAGAAATTACAGGATTGAATTATCGTGATGATTGGGACCGTGCTTCCTTGAGTAGTATTCGCGAAGTGATGGCAGAAGATTTCCAGTTTGCAGTCGATAACCTTCCTTTGCGTACTTCTAATAATAGTAAAGTCTCTGGTGCTGTGGCACGTCACTATTTGGGTGAACTTTATTTGGCAGAAGGTAATGCTGAAAAAGCAGTTTCAGTACTGAAACCATTAGTGGAAAGTGGAGAATATTCCCTTATAAATCAACGCTTTGGTAGTAATGCTTCCAATGATGGATGTCCTTTTATTGACGTATTTTATACTCCTATGTATGCTGATGGAAATACGGAGGTGTTACTGGCTTTCATTAACACAGAAGAGGAGAATAGTGCCTATGGTACTGCAAATGTCTATATGACTACAACTTACTTGAGTTCAACTTATAAATGCAACTTTTTGGGTGCGG
>UMGU01009578.1_pt1 | contig 32321 bp, 45 predicted proteins | sample 1965331 | NCBI WGS metagenome assembly UMGU01 (sample SAMEA4836078, study PRJEB28245) | human gut metagenome | biome: gut microbiome; material: fecal sample | place: Denmark | collected 2008
TTAAAGACAGGACTTCGTATCTCGGAACTGTGCGGACTGACGGTAGCCGATATTGATTTCAAGAATGAAGTTGTGATTATCGACCACCAGTTACTAAAAAGCAAGGAACAGGGATATTATATCGAAACGCCTAAGACAAAAAGCGGAATAAGACAAGTACCGTTGAGCAAGGAAACAATCAAAGCATTTCATCGAATTATCAAGAACCGACCAAAGACAAAGCCGATAGAGATAGACGGACACAGCGATTTTCTGTTTCTCAATCCGAAAGGCAATCCAAAAGTAGCGGTTGATTACAATATGCTTTTTGTCCGTATGGTAAAGAAATACAACAAGCACCATAAGAATAACCCCTTGCCACATATCACACCGCATATATTGCGACATACATTCTGTACAAGAATGGCACAAGGAAATATGAACCCGAAAGATTTGCAGTATATCATGGGGCATTCCAATATCAGTATCACAATGAACTGGTACGCTCATGCGTCCATAGACACCGCAAAATCAGAGGTTCAGCGTCTGATAGCATAGAAGTATTTACCACGATTTTAACCACGATTGACAGGGAAAATATAAGAAGATAGACCTAGATATGCGAGGTTTACCACAAAAGCAAAATGCCCGTAGAGCCGATAAAATAAGGCTTTACGGACATTTGAGAAGATATAAAAAGATAGTCAAAAAGATATATATAATTTATACATAAACTCATAACCATAAACGCGATAAAAGGTATCGCCAAGTTTTAGCTTTGTTATGTCAACCATATAGTTACTCCCTTATTATAGATTCGATTTTACTTATAGAAGGAACCGTACCATTGCTGATACGGCTGAATACTACTACACAGGTTACATCTCTTACTTTTTTATATTAATTTTTGACAATACACATATTTTATCTTGATGCTTTGGCTCCACACCATATATTATATTGGCCCGCAAATCTTCCAGTTTACAATCCATTAAATAATGATATTCTGCATATACATTTATAGCTGTATAGTCATCATTATCATTAACTTCCTCAAGAAAAATATCTTCTTGTAAGTCCTTTAATATTTTTAAAATGACACAAAAATTCCCCCTTCCTTGTTTATACAATTTAAAATGGTAAACTTTTTCTTTTATTTGATCTAGTTTTCGTCTTATCGGATAATGTATTTCATTAACAATATACTGACTATTTTTACATTTTTTAATGTCTGTAAAAAACAAAATTTGTCCAAGTATATTTTCGAGCACTGAATAACTTACTTCAGAAAACTTAATATACTGATCCAAAACTCTCTCAATTTCGATATTCATTTCACTCCAACGCCGCTCAACAACCTTAATCAATTCATTGTGGAAATCTTCATCGCTTACTTCAACTTTTAGTTCTTTATATTCATCCGACAACAATTTACACCACTCATTTTTGGCAATATATTTATAACAAAAATCATCCGTACACGGAATTTCTTGTCCAGGCTTAAGTAAGGCCAAATTCTTTTCTACGTTTTTATTATGTCTCCATTCTGAATAATAACTCTGCATTAAGTTAATAGGTATCTCAAACAAGAAATAATCAATGTGCAAAAAACTATTTACGATTTTTAATTGTTCATTCCAGTAATTTTCTAAAGTCGTTGTTTTAGCAACTCGATATTCTGTCGAATATATAATTGTCGTTACAAGAGCACTAGCCGCTCCTCCTCCTAAAAGCATTACCAAATAATTCTGCACAATCGGCAACAAACCAAAATTTACAAATTGCAATATTGCAGATGTAAGAATCCCAACCACCATTATAATAATTGAAATCCTAAGACTAAGACATTTCTCTTTCATATCGTTAACCCTTTCAGTTTCAGCAAGCTATAATTGTCCCTTTATCAACCATTTCCACTAATAGCAGAAGCCAACTATTTCTAATCTCTTGCTATATAATTAGTGCAAATTATTCTACTTCTTTGAACCACATCACCTCTAGTAGAACACTTTCCCTTTGCACTTCCCTCTATAGGCTGAAAATTGCGACAAGATCCACATTTTCTCATCTCTTTCTTCATTCCATGACCATCACACCTAATCATTTCATAACCAACAATATATTTTTGTAATTCATTTTCAGATATCGTCTTTTTCAAAATATCACCATTTTCATTTTTCAATTCAAAATGAAGCTCTTTACCGTTAATATCTGATTTCAATGCAATATTACTATTTAGAAGTCCTGCTTCATTCAATTCATCTATCTCTTCGCAGTTAAGATCTTCGATAAATTCCAATATACCACTCATGATCGTAGCAGATAGACCATATCCACCATAATTGTATTCGTAAAATATATTTCCATAATAGTCACCCTCTTTTAACGTTATAGCCACCACATAATCCCTTGACTTATAATCATCCGATAAATCATGATACATTTTGTTTTTCTCCTTATACTGATATCTGTATTGATTGGCTTCACGATATCTTTCATTTCTTATTTTATCAATAGCTATTTCTTTTTTTAATTTGTTTTCCATCGCTTTAATACCATTTTGCTTAAATCTTTCTATCCCTTCCTTTCCATAAAACTCATTAAATTCCGCTTTGCATTTTTCTAATTTTTCAAGCTGCGTAGAAAGGAATTTATCAAAAAAGCTCTCCGGTATATGTAATCTGCTTGAAAATTGTCTTTTTCGCTTAACTGTTGTTCCTTGACTTTTAGCACGTCCAATTACTCCAATTGCCACATCTAGTACACCAGCTAATTCCCACGGCGTAAACTCATAGACCTTTTCAATTGCATCATAAATATTAACATCAACTCCTAAACCCGTTTCATCCTTCTCAATAAATTCCAAAAATTTGTCATAATCTATTTTAGATCTTTTGTAGGGTTCTCTAATATACCATGGAGCAGTATCAATGATTTCAGAATAGTATTCAAGAGAAGCGCCCCATTCATCACATCCTGTTTCTTCTTTATAGTTATTACCATGAGTGCAAAATCCATCAAAACCAAATTCACATGTTTTGCAAATTTTATCTAATTTCATATAGCCCCCTATTTTTTCTTCACTTCCAAATTGAACATTATGTAGCTCAATAGAATCATATATAGGAATTATAACATATCTACAAAATAAAAAGAACTGCCTTCACAACCAGAAAACAGTCCCTCATTCATTTTACAAGTCATTCCACAAAAGATAAGCTACTCAACTAGTCCCTTTGCACATAACACCCCATAGTCAAACATTTTCATGCACAAATATTCTGTAATTAATTCATAGTTATTTATGATAACCTCTATGTCCTTATCTTCTTCCCCATCCACCCCCAACCTTTGGCATAGGCGCTGATAAGCACTCATTATTTCTGCATATGCACGTTCACACACTTTTCCCTCTGAAAATTCATCCTCTACAAGCTTACACTCTTCAGGCGGATTATCTTTAAAGTCTAACGTACCATTCATCAAATCATAAATTAGTTTCTTGCGCTTCTCCATAGACTTCCATATTATCCTTTCGTTTGTCTCACTTTTACAACCGATTTTACAGCCTAATTAGAGTAAAATCAAGTAAAAGTGCAAAAAATGAGACAAAGGTACAGTTAAGAGGAAGATATATGGAGAAACTACGTCCTAACAATGGTGGTAAAAACATTATTGCTGAACAGCTTAAAGCATTACGGAACCAATGTGGCCTTTCACAGCGTGACCTAGCAGATAAATTACAACTAACAGGCTTGAATTTTGATAAGAATATAATCACAAGGATTGAAACCAGTAACCGCTTTGTAAATGACTTTGAATTAAAATCATTGTCTAACTTTTTCGGTGTATCCTATTCTTATTTGCTTGATGGAATTCCAACATCTGAAGATTTGGAAAAATATCCCGATCTACTTCCATTATAAAAAATGCGTGAAAACTTGACTTGATGCTCCAGACATAAAAGAAGGAACCGAATTCCCATGTTGGGAAACCTGTTCCTTCTATAATTAATGTAGTGGTCTATATACGCTCATTCACTCTCATGCAATAATTCATCCTTATACTTATAAAATGTCATTTTGGATATGCCCAGCAGCTTCCATGTTTCCTCATTGTTAAGGCTACCACCAAATGTTTTATTATACTTTTTGATTTTCTCTTTGGCCTCTATGGATTTCTTTGTAATAAACGTTGTACCACCCCTCTGCCCTATCTGCTTTCCATTTAACCTAGCTGTTTCAATTCCCTCTCTAGTCCTCTGACGTAAATCGGATACTTCCTTCTCAGCCTGGTCAAATGCAAGCTGTATCTGTTTCTTGGCTAATCGCATGATATATTTATTCAGGGCTTCAATTATACTCCGCATAAGCTCATCCGTAGCAATATCACCACTGTCAAAGGCAATCTGCAACTTACTTTCTATAGCCTTACGATATGTGTCCGTATTAATATGTGGCTCTTTCAAAAACACAAGGTTGACTCCCTTGGTAAATAATTCCTCATATAGAGAAAAACCTTCCTCTGCATTCCTGGACATCCTGGAAACTGAATCAAAAATAATCGTATCTCCTGTTTTAATTTTCGAGAGTATCTTATCCAGCTCTTTTCTACCCTGAAACTTTGTTCCTGTAAATATCTCTTTCACAATGATGGCAGAGGGATAAGCAGCCAGTATATTCCTAACCTGTCTTTCTATGTTCTGTTTCCCCGTTGATATTCTACAGTATCCATACTCTTTATCCACGTAATCACCCCTTTTAGTATTACTTTTGACGACCGTTATTACTGTTACTATAATTATAAGATAATAATATAGTGATGGCAACCATTTTTAATACTTTTTGTAAATAGGTTAATTTTAATACTATTTGATCCAAAAAAGAACACCCATAATCTGGATGCTCATTAATCTAAATCTACAAATCATTAGAATACTCATAACTATCTCTGTACATGAATTCTGAAGAACATCTAATTTTTCCATCCATCCAAGTTACTGCCCCCTGAACCACGGTTGCTGTTTTAAACACTTCCGGATCGTTCAATGGTTCAAATGCTGGACCCCTAAGTCCAGAAGTATCATATAGCCTTTGCTCACCATTGGGGAAAGTTATTATCATCATCCTATTTTCTAATGGCTTTACCGATTCAACCTCTTTCGGGTCTTCGGGCTGCTCACCATAAACGATTCCATTATTAATGAACATAACACTCACTCCTAGCACAAAGGTTCTATTTTCCAAAACGTCTTTTGTCTTACTGCCCTATTCCACGCTGCATATAATTCATCTTCATGTATTGCAATCCATCCCGACACCATTCTGTATTGTTTCAACGGCAACTTTCCTTCCAATACTTCACCATCCATTGACACGGATGCTTCATATTCTCCAAAGTATACATGAACATGCGGTTTATGGAACCTGTCACTGTCATCAAAAAACAGCTTAATTACGATTCCATAAAATCTACATATTTCTGACACCCTTATCACCTCTTTTGTATTGAGTCTTATTCCATATTAACCATATCAAAATCAATTTCAAAATCCGAATAGATACCTACGGGAACGCTATCCGCAAAGTGATAAAGCGCCGGGATCGCTTCATGCTCCAAATCATAGACCACAATTGTCTGACGCCCAATATCGACCAACCAATACAAACGTACACCAGCCGCTTTGTATAGTGCGAGCTTGATATAATAATCCATCTCCCGGCTACCAGGAGAAACAACTTCTATTATCCAATCAGGCGCACCATGACATCCTTTATCATCCAGTTTATCCTTGTCACATACCACAAATACATCAGGCTCCAAATATCTTTTATCATCTGCATTAAGGAATACAGCAAACGGGGAAACATTTACTTCACATATGCCATTGTTGCTATCAATATAATCCGCTATCTTCCGACTCAGTGATAGTAAAATCCGCTGATGGGTCCTTGTTGGTAGTGCCATATAATAAATCTGTCCGTCAATCAGTTCCGCACGTTCTCCATCTGGTAGAGCGTATATATCTATGGTATATTTACGAGATATAAAATCCACCCCACAATCATAATTTTGGTATGGTTACATATCAAATAAATCTGCATGTGTCCCTGTACGATAAAGTATTAATTCATTTTCCGTCTGCTGATAAATTAATAGCCAATCAGGCTGAATATGACATTCCCTTTTATCAAAATAATTTCCAGAAAGACTATGGTCTTTATTTTTTATAGGCAATGCTTCTGGAACAGCAAGTATATCAATTACACTTTGTAAAAGCTTGATATTGTATCCACGTTTTTTACACACTTTGTAATCTTTCTTGAATTTTCCTGTAAAACTGACTTCCAACATAGATTAATCCTCTTCCAATGCAGCAAATAAATCTCTGGTATGAGCAAACTTCTGTCCAGTGCCATTTAAAAGCATTTTGTCACCTTCATCAAAAGCTTGTAATGTATCTATGTTTGGTTCAAACTCTGGATACACATTAATTCCAGACATTTCACCGATATTTTCAAGAATATTTATAACGAATACCATTTTATCGTCCGGTAATTTATCAATCATGCTTTTTGCAATATCCTGATAACTCATAAATTCAACTCCCTTCATTTTTCTATAATCTGCTTCTTGCTCGATAGTACTGCCATTTTATTAACTTGTGTAGTTCATAGTTACGATATTGGTTATTACTCCTTAAAACGTTGTTCATACGACTGATTTGGATCAATCATAACCGTCCATTCCAAAATATCCTTTGGCTGACATTGAAGAAGTTGACATAAATCTTCAATGGTTTTTGAGCTAATTTCATATGAAAAATCCTTCCCATTATGCGTATCTCTATATTCTTTCAATCTTGATTCTATTTCCTCAATCGTTCCTGTACACATTTTTATTTTTGTTAGTGTACTCTGTGACATCAAATTATACTGCCTTATTTTTGATGGTGTTATCCCCTTTTTTTTCAACCGATTCATTAGCTTATTGTAAATTATCATTCTATACCCCTCAAAGTTTGCTTTGTCCATTTAAATAATTATACCATCTCCGGGCTATATTTTCCAGTATCAAGTGGCAAGCACCATTTCTAATACTTGCCACTCTCTAAATCATGCTCCCCTTACTCCAATCAAACTGAAGGTATCAAAGTCCCAGGTTGCCAAAGGTTGAATCCCGTCACCTTCTTTATTAGAACTGTTCTCCCATAGATAATCATTAACTATATCCATGGCTATTGTGTCTTGATAGAGCTTGTCTGCCAATTTCCCCTCATAATTCCTACCCATCCCCCTATCAAGCTTATTTCTCCGAACGTATTCACGCAACAACTGGCTATATTCTCTGACCTTCGATGAAACATCCATCCGTCCGAAGAATTCACTTATCAGCAGTTCCAGAGCTTTGTACTCTGTTGTCTTTCCACACTGGATATCCCAGCTTTGGATACAGTTCTTTATCGCCGTTTCCAGGCTGCTGAAAGTGCATTCTGTTGCATACATCCCTTTTCCGGTTTTTATTAAATGTCCACTTTCCAATACCTCTATGACCTTTGCTCCGCAACATGGACATGTAATCCTAATACAAGTACTCTCTAATATTGAACCAATAACAACTATCGGTTTCTTATGTCCACATGCACAAGCCTGTACCCTATCCGCTCTTGTCCTTTCTGTTATGTCTATTGTAGTCACCTGATACCTTTTGTACTTTACCTCTGTGTTATGCATGTACAAATAGTAAGACAAAGCATCACACATAAGGTAATCATGGAATCGGCTACCCTCTGCCAAATGTTCCATTTTAAGAAACTCGTCAACTGTATAGAAAAACACCGCATTGACAACACGTTTTAGTTCATGGTCATTCACCTCAACAATTCTACTGGCTGACCTTGTAACATCCATCAGCCCGTCAAACGTCCAGTCTATTGCTTTCCTCTGCATATCAACATATCTGCATGCCCTCTTTACTGATTCATCATTATAAAGGAATTCCAGTTGGTCCAATTCAATATTAAAATCCCTGTCACGGTACGATATACTCATGTTCGCTCCTCTCCCTCCATCAAACCATAAGCTTGATTGATAATTGTAAAAAACTCCTCATTGCTCAGTTCAACACATCCCCACACATCATCTTCAACACCATCATTCACGTATAGAAAACACTCAGCATTAGCTGTATTTATACAAATCTCAATTAAATCGCGGCAGACATCACTAAACTCCGTACCAAAACTAATAGAGGCGGACACCAGTATATCCAACACCTCATTGCTCCCGTCTGGTCTAATTGGAACAGACAATAATGATGTATCCTTGCTATACTCTGCATGTTCCCACTCTAAGAGTGATAAAAACTCTTTCTTTGGTATCTCTGCTACCAATTCTATCTTGCTATTATCTTCGTACACCTTCATATCTCTACCCCCTCCCGCTCTCAGACTCTATTAAGCAGAGTCATACTTCTTTCTGTGAGTTCTCTTACATCGTCCTTAATACAGTCCGCTCTGCTGCTTATCTCTGTATACTCCCTCAACTCATATATCTGTGCAATTGACTTTGCAGCTCCTAACAGGTAAGCAATCTCGTTTATATCCGTATAATAACAATAGTCAACCTGTCCCTGTGCCAAATACAACAGATAGGCAACCAATTCCCCCGCATCCTTTTTACAATTAATCTCTAACATATTTTTCCCCTTTCTGTATGGGGCGCATGGTAACGCCCCTCTGCTTCGTTCATCAGAATACAAACGATCTTATTTTTCGTGCTGTCATTGAGATAACAAGCTTGATTCCTGTATGTATCACCGTTCTTGCAATTTCCTCGTTCTGTCCGGATTGATAAGCTAATATGGTGGTCATGCTGCTAAAGAAATCCTCTGCTATAAAATCATTTTTCAGACGGTTACATGATTTATGTGTGGCTCGTAGATTATCAAATTCATTGGTTCCGCCCTGGTTGATTGGTTTCCAATGGTCAATGTTAAAGTTGTTGATTGATAAAGGCTGTCCACATATTGCACATATGCCACCGCTCTTTTCATAAATCATCTTTTTCAGTTCCCAGCTATAGGAACTGTTAAATTCTGTCCGGGTCCTTTTATTCCTGTTATAGCCATAAACTGACAGGTCATAGGTACACTCAATTTCTGTAAATCCCTTTTCTTTTGCTACTGCATAACTCGTATATCCATCAATGATATGGTTATTACTGTCCAGCAGTACAGGCCGTGGGAAATGTCCTGTGGATTCAAAGTACACCCTTCGTTCCTCCAGCTTGTATTTATCAGCCAGCCGCTTTCCCTTTATAATTTTGATATCTTCAATCTTTACCAGCATAAACCTCTGCCTCCTAACTCAGATATTCACGATTGTAAATTGCCATCAGCTTGTTATGCGCTTTGTGATAGTCTGTTTCTGTCTCAATCAGTTCCTTTACTCCCGGAGCCTTTAATAGTTCAAAATCTTTTGCAAGGACAGCCAGCTCTCTTTTAACAGCTCTCCTGCTTTCTATATATGGTTTTGCCATATGTGTCCCTCCTATAACTTTTCAGTAATGACTAGGGAAGGAAACGAACCTTCCCCAATCACTTCCCCATGATTAACAATTCTTAAAGAAAACATCATCTATGTATCTATGAACCATATTTTTTACTAAGCTGTTATATTTTCGCAAGTCTATTGGAACTTCTATATCCGTCTCCATAAAGCTGTCCACAATATCATGAAATCCCGCACGTATAAAATATTGCACTGGCTTGTTTTCTTTGACCTCAACGCTTAAACTTATATAGTCAAATTCGATCCCTTTGTGGTCCAATCTGCACCACTTATCATGCTGGCGCAAACCCTCATACCGCTTCAGATACTCAATTTTTTCATTGACAACAGCAAAGTCAAGTTCCCTCCACAATTTGTTGGATAAGTCCATAATGTTTATATCAAACGTTACACCACAAAATTCATCCGGAAAAACCTCGACATTTCCATCAACCTTGATACCACTTTCCATAATTGGTAAACTGTATGCCTTTTGTACTACTGCTAACATGATTATTCCTCCCCTTCTTTATGAGATTCCGGCTTGATAAGCTTACTATCGTCAAACCATTTGATGCTCCCGTCACGGATAATTGGAACCATTACACGCGCACCACTTGCATACTCAACGACTTTTGAAAGCTTTATCTTTCCTTCCTTTGTCTGTTCAACTCTCAATAACATACTTGCCTTTTTGCTCATATTCTTACCTCATTTCTTTTTAGAATTGGGGAAGCTCTAACACTTCCCCACCAGATTATGCAACTGCTATCTTATTATCAGTAGAGCCGAACAACATATTTGCCATCCTATCAACAATAAGCTGTTTTACTTTGTTCCCATCTGCTTCATTTAAGGGTAACGGTATATCTTCATAGCACATGGTTGTTTTACCCATGAATTCGTCCGACTGTTGCCATATGTACACATTTATCATATATTCCTGCCATTCCCCCTCATTTTCTCCCAATGTATAGAGAAGGTCAAAATCATAATAAACATCATCCTCTAAATCAATGCCCGGATACTTTTCTCCATATTGTGACAGACAGTCATCCACTATTTTGCTTACCTGGTTTCCTATCTCGTCAAGGGGCAGGAATATTTCTATCTGTCCCGCTAAACTCATATCTACCTTGTTTAAATCAAATGTACCGATAGACTCAATTGTTCTTTTCATCATATGATTGCCCTTCCTTCCATTAATTTAATTGCTTTTGAACATTGGGAAGTGGATTGCTCCACCTCCCTGTTATCCCGTTGCCAACTTGACCGTGACTTTCTTCATTTGTACGACCTTTAAATACTTGTCATAAAGTTCTTTGCCCTTATCTTCATTTGCTATAAAAGCTTTGCTGTCAAATTGAGGTCTTTCAAATGGTGTATAAAGAACCTTATAGTATTCAACCTCCAGTTCGTTTTTCTGGCGCTTTTTCATATAAACCGCCACCTCGTCTTTGAGGGCTTTTATCTGAGATTCTAACTCGTCAACCTCCTTTTTCTTTTTTGCTTTTTTTTGCTCTAGTTCGTAGACTTGATTAGCAACTGAAAATAACTCGTCCATGTTTTTACACATCCTGCATCTCTCCTTTATATGTAATTTTCAATGTTCTATGGTTGATTTGTGTGTTCGTTTTTTGTTTGTCTGTATCAACCTTATGGCTATATCTTACACGAATATTCGTGCATTATCAATGTTAAATTTGCACGAATATTCGTGCATTATTTTGGCAGTTTTTACACGATTTTTCGTGCATTTTCCTATTGATTTTTCACGATATATCGTGCAATATAGTCTTAACAAATCACTTTCTTATATAGAAACGGAGGCAACCACATGAAACTTTATGAATGTATCATTGACGATGGAACGAACGTATTTAAAACCGTAACCGCTGCTAAAAACAAAAAGGAACTTCTTAATGTATACGGCGGAAACGGAACCTTTGAGAAAATCAAAGACATAACCAAAGATACCCAACATATGGGCGTTGACTATCTTCGGGAATCATTAAGAACTACAGGATGGGGCGAAAAAGAAATAACGTTACTCACCGCATTACTACAACAACATTTAGATTCAATCAAGTAAGGGAGGGAAGGCCATGACAACATATTTTAATAACCCTAAAACATTAGAGGAATTAAGAAAGCAGTATAAGAACTTATTAAAGAAGTATCACCCTGACAACGTTGGCGGCTCAGAAGAAGCGACAAAGGATATCAACAACGAGTATGAAAAACTGTTCAAGGTTTTGAAAGACAAGCATAATCAGACAGCAGAGGATACCACACGGCAAACCTATGACAATATGAAATGGGACTTTGCAGAGGATGAAGCATTGAGGGACAAGCTCAATAAGGTTATACAACTTGTAGGCGTGAATATAACGATTGTTGGCAATTGGATATGGATAGATGGGGATACAAAACCACTTAAGGCTACATTTAAAGAATTAGGCTTTAAATGGGCGCATGAGAAAAAAATGTGGTACTGGCATAGCATAGCTTTTAGGAAGAAAAGTCATAAGAAACTGAGTTTTGATACTATATGCAATTACTATGGCAGTGCTGACGTAAAGACAAAACAGCGTGAAATGCTTGAAGCGTAAAGCGTAAAAAACAGGGTGTAACCGTGTGATTCTGGCGGCTACACCCTGGTATAAAAAGAAAGGATATGAAACTATGTTAATCATAAAATATGAGAGAAAAGATTTTTTTAACAACTGGATTTATACAGAGGACAAAAAGCAGAACTACACAAAAGAGGACCTAAAGAAAGCGTTTTTATATTTCAGTAGAACGTATGATACCAGCATTCAAATTGATGATACTATCTTTTATTGGGACAGCTTAGTGGAATATGAAAATAAAATTGTGTCGGTCAGATACTTTAACGATTTCGGCTATACAGAAGTAAAGAAAAGCTATGACAAGGCAAAGAAGGAAGGTTATACAATGGTACAGTAGGATGGATAATTAATAAGGCTGAGAGTGTTTACCCTCAGCCCTATTTAAGTGCTATTGTATGCCTATTTGACGCATTTAGCGCCAAAACAAGCCGTGTTTCGTGTGTGGTTTAAGTTGAACGAGTGGCAGAGGGGATGGCTGAATATGGTCATTCTAGTGCGTTGTGTTGGGTGATTTAGGGGTATGACGGCAGAGGTATACCCCCGGTGGGTTTACATTCCAAAGTCAATGCTTTAGTCTGGTGAAGGGGGTATCTGATCCATCCATGTGTCGGGTTAAATTTGGAGTAGTAGAAATTAATTATACAGCATAAACTCTATCAAATTCAAATTTGGATTTTTTGATTTATCTCCTTCTGGTCGCTCTAACATAATTCTTAATATCGAACAACCAGACACATTTATTTTAAATTTTATTGGAAGTTCTCCTTTTACTATAGTAAAAGAATCAATCAATTCATTATCTCCATAAAAATAAAGTGAATATTTTTTATCTGCTCGTTCAGAGTATTTATCCTCAAATGCAGCCTTTCCACTTAAGAAGGAATATTCTTCTCCCAAATTGTAATATAATGATGCCTGTTTGCTCGAATTTGGTGTTACAGCCATACCCTTTTGATATTCTACACCATTGCTCACCATTCTAAATCCGGTATCATATACATATCCATTATTAAAAACTGTACTTTTATCATTATTTCTCATATATAAAAGTATTCCTTCTTTCATATACGGATCATCATCAAAAAGAGCCTTTTCACTTTTCACTTCGGGGTCTGTGTTAGAATTTGTGTCAGAAAAAATATCGCTTTCAAAATTAGTCTTTTCACTTTTTAAGCTCATTTCTAAATTTTTAATCTTATTATTTAAATTTTCATTAGTTACTCTCAAATCCGACACTTCTGTTTGAATTTTAAAATATTCATTTAGTAACCTATCAACAGTTTCTAAAGCTGACTCGTTCTCATTAATTGTTATTATTCCACTTTGCACAACAGTATTTTCTATTTTATTATTTTGGATACTTCTTTCTGCAAAGCAACCACCAAGACCTGCTATTAGTGTGAATATTCCTGTAATAATGACATTTTTGGTCGACGTTTTCATTCGTGATAATTTCCCCACTATTTCTATATAAGTTTAAGATAATGAATAAATTTCTTTGGAAAAGGAATTGATTATTTCGAATAATACGTTCCGAGCTGTTTTAAGCTGCTCAAATATTTGCATATTATAATCCCCCTCCCACTCTATTAAGCTTATTATAATGTTGATAGTACAGTATTACAAGCACAACATGGCAAATTGTAAAAATAAAAGCATAGCAGATAATCATTATCCGATATGCCTTATCATCAACTTCCGGAATTACCTAACCTACTAAAGAATGCAAACTTTAATTGCATACTGGAATGCAATGTAAGCTTATAGAATTCCATGTTTTGCTGCTACTTCCAATGCTTTATTTTTGAACTTTTCAACCCGTTGTTCTCTTTCTTTATCAGTCAAAAATAAGGTACCATATTCACGAATAAATGTGTTAAATAATAAATTTATATCCTCTGAGTCTTCAACTTCCAAAATTTCAGCTAATAACTTTTTGTCCTTTAAGGTATCTAAAACTTCACTAAATATTCTATTATAATGTACCTCTAGGAATTCATTAGCTCTCTCGTTTGTTAAGTCCTCATCTGGCATAATGGAATGCACTGTAAACTTCTTCTCTTTTGATAACAAACCTTTGGGTTCTACATAAACCAGAATATTTTTATCATCCTCTAAGACTCTACCTTTTATAGCTGCCGTATCAAATTCAATTCCACTATAATTCCGGAAAGCATCTACTACTTTCTGCAATTGGAATGAAAGCACATCGCCTACTATGTCCTTAACAGTAATCTCTTTTTTGACTTGATTTTCTTTAGGCGGAATCTTTGCATAAAACTCTTTCATGCGGTTATCATGATTAAGTCTTGATGAAAATACAACGGATAGCTTATAACTTAATTTAGGATCATACCAATCTTCCAATACATGCAATTCATTGGCTATTTTCTCATATAGGTTATCATCAAATACATCTGTATTCTTAAGTGTAAACTCCATATAAATTTTCCTTTATCAAACATTAATAATAGCCTATTTAATTATCACAAATTCATCCTATCATTTTCAATTCTTTCAATCGAATGCTCATTGCTTCTTTTGATACTCGAAAGTATTTGCTTAAATATCTTATTAATTCTTCCGTTTTTGCCTGTGTATCAGTAGCATTAAACAAATTCACCTGTTGAATGTAGTTTTTATCCCATTCTGCTTTCTTTTGTTTCATCAATTTTAATGGCATAAGCAAGCAGGCAGCAAAATAATCCGCTTCTTTTTCTGATTCCGGCTTATTGCTTCCAAATATAGTGTCTTTGTTACAAATAATTGCTCCATCCTCTAACGGATGAGCTAGAAAATGATGTCCAAGTTCATGAGCTATAGTAAAATTCTTGCGTGGCTCGTAAAGATTAGAGTTTACAAAAATAATTTTGCTTTCCCCAATTACAATATAGACACCACAAAATTCCTCATCATTTTCGTCAAGCTCTTTAAATTTTATGCCACGATATTCCATTATATCATCAAATAGTTCCACTGGTGGTCTATTTAAGGCATTACAATCTAAAATTCCATCGACTAATTTTGTGATTTGATTACGTCTTTTCCAGTCCATCAATTTACCTCGCTTGCGAGCTTCATAGCTTCTTCTACAATCCTTTGCCATGTAACTTCGCCCATTTTGCCACGAGCAGCTGCCAACAATTCAGTTTCAGGTGTTGTTTGATTCGGATGGAATTCGATAGCTTGTGCATGCTTTTCAGCTTCTTGTGCACTAAAGCTTTCCTTTAGAATAGCCTCCATAAGTTGCGATGCGTGTTGACTTACTTTCAAAAGTTCTTCTTCCAATTTGTCACATTGCTCCATGACAGCATCTACTTTTCGAACAATTCGATTTTGTTCCTCTAACGGTGGGATAGGTATACAAAACTTTTTTACGATCTCCCTGTTTATATTAGGATCTTTTCGAGATCCAGCTGCAAACCCCATCCATTTTCTTCTTGACGATTTTAGGTAGATATGCAGAAATCTCATATTATACAGTTTGATCGGTAGCACCGCAGCAACTGATTGGTTGATACTTGATTCAATACCTAGTATTCCAGTTTTCCCTATTGTTCCAGCCCCGCCATACATAGCAATACACACCGTATCAACGGGAAGAATATGTAGTTTGCACTTTTCTATAGCTATCTTAGATACTAATTCCTCACAAGTTCTAACAACTGAATTATTAAGATCTGTTGTTTTTACCCAGTGATATTGAGGGGAATTGTAATATTCTGGGTTACTCCTGCTCGGTGTTGTACCGCTGACTGTATTAAATATTTCCCCTAATCTACACCACTCCCAGCCTTTCGGCAGATCAAAAGTTTTTTCATCTTCGCTGATAGGAGGCAGTGGCTTTTGCTTTTTGATTTTTTTCTCAGCAATTAAACGCTCTCGTTCGGCTTTGATTTTTTCCAGAAGTACGCTGGCTGGCTCATCATTGGGGCCTTGTTCGCAGAGCTTTCCTTCCACCGCTTGCTGCAAAATGGATTGGCGAAGGGTTTCAATCTTATCGACAGACAAGTTTTTATACAGTTCACAGAGCAATTCATCGAGCTTTTTTATTTTTATCAGAAGCTTATTTTGCTGCTCCAAGGTAATATCCGGAAAATCAATCTTTTTCAGATCGGAAAATCGCAATGCAGAACGCACGCCACCACGATCTCCATACCATTTGATTAAATTGATTCCCAACGAGCTTTTCAAGTAATACAGTAAAAACTCATTGCTAATCTGTCCGTTGGTTTCAAACACAACATAGGCAGGACTTACAGCCCCCAAAGTACCTGGTGAAGATAAACCAATGGAACCGACATTTACCCGATACGGATTATACGCGAACTGATTCTCTCTTAAAACAGTATAGATGCCCAAATCATCACTTGCTCTGTTATTTGTAACAGTAATACCGTCTGTGTTTGTCACTCCATAAACAGTAAAGTCATATTGAGAAAAGCCTGAGTTTTTTACTTTTTCTTTTACCTCGCGAATAAAATTTCCCAATTTTACTGTTGGAAAAGATAGATTTTTCATTTTAACAACTCCTCTATTTCCAACAGAATTTGTCTGCTCCTGGTGAGACAATCGGATGTTTTTCTGATTACCGATTTCGGAGAAGGGATGTTTTGCTCTAACCGCGTTGAAGGATTTTTGAAGTCAAGATTATATCCTCGTGCCTTAACCTCATCGATACAAACTTTCCATGCACAGCCTGTTTCCTTCCGGGCATTCCACCATGCCTTTTCCGCTTCAAACTCTTCTGACTTAATTGGCTTCGTCTTTGTGTAGTTCTTATATCCTTTCGGGAGCTGATGTTCATAAAACCAGATTTCCTGTGTTGTTCCACGCTCCAGAAAGAGCAAGTTTGTGTTAATGACGGTATAGGGAGCAAAAACCCCATTAGGAAGCCGAACAATCGTATGGAGATTAAACTCACTCAGCAATTTTTCCTTAATCGCAGTTTTGACACCTTCACCGAATAAAAAGCCGTCTGGAAGAACAATTGCCGCTCTGCCGTTCTGCTTCAGTTTGTACATCAGCAGCACCAAGAACAAGTCCGCTGTTTCCTTTGTCTTGTAGTTTGCCGGAAAATTGTCTTCAATTCCATCCTCTTCAATGCCACCAAAAGGAGGATTGGTCAAGATAACATCAACCTTGTCTTTGGGCTTAATATCTTTGACCGGATAACCTAACGAGTTATCATGCTTAATTTGCGGATTGTCGATGTTGTGCAGAATCAAATTTGTGGTACAGAGCATATGGGGGAGAGGTTTTTTCTCTACACCTAATACCGATGTTTGCAGTTTGGATTCATCTTCAATATTCTTTACTTGTTTGCGTAAATGTTCCAAGGCACACACAAGAAATCCGCCCGTACCACAGGCGAAGTCAAGTACCTTTTCGCCAAGCTGAGGATTTACCATATCGACCATAAATTGTGTAACTGCACGAGGTGTATAGTATTCGCCAGAGTTACCTGCACTTTGCAAATCTTTTAATATGTTTTCGTAAATATCATTGAACAAATGGCGGTCGGAAGCCTTATCAAAATCAATTTCGTTTAGCTTGTTAATAACACTACGCATTAGAGTACCTGATTTCATATAGTTATAGCTATCTTCAAAAAATGACTTTACAAGCTTTGTTTTAGGATTGCTCCTTTCTGTTAATTTCCAATCCTTAAATGTTTTGAAAAGGGTATTATTTACAAAATCAAGTAACTCATCACCGGTGATACCCTCATCATCTTCAGCCCAATCAGACCAACGCAAACCGTCAGGTATAATATATGTGTAGTTATCAGAAATTGCATCCCACTCTTTTTCCTTAGAGTCAAACACTTTTAAAAATAACATCCATACAAGTTGCGATATTCTTTGTGCATCACCATCAACGCCTGCATCCTGCCGCATAATGTCCTGCACTGATTTGATTGTTGCTGATATACTCATTCTCTATTCTCCTACGCTACATATAGTTCATTTTCAAGTTCTGCAATAGCTTCCATAAATTTTTTCTTATTTCCAAAGTGTTTTAAAATCTCAACTGGTGTGCCAAATTTAGCAACATCCGGTACTTTTAACACTTCTAAACTCTCTAAGTTTGCTAATCCTTCATCGGCATATTTCTCCAGTAATGTTTCTAATACTTGCCTTGCCGTTTCACTATACTTCCCAAAATAACCACGCTTTTTCACATTGTTTGCTCGTTCTCTTCGCGTCAAAGGAGGCATATCAAAGGCTACATGACAAATGAGGTCAAAAGGATCTAAGTCCTTTGACACTTCTTCTTTTAGCTCATCAAAAAAAACACCTTTTTGTTCCAACTCATCAATAATGGCGGTTTTCTTTTCTGCATTATTCCACCGCTGCAAGAAATCATTTAGACTTGAATATTCTTTTTGAATATTCTTCTTTGTAAAGTCAACTAAGCTTTCGGTAATCAACTTTCCACTTGCATCTAAATATTGCACACGCTCATTAATAATCGAAACAGGTACATCGTGAACATAATATTTTATCCTTTTATTTCCATCTTCAGAATCGAAAGTTACATCAGGAGACTCTTCATGTTCATCTCTAGGAAAATCTTGTTCGTCTTCCATAACAGAGTCTTCCGTTTCTTCTGTTGGAATTTCCCCCTCAGTTTCTTTGACTTTTACAGGCTCTCCATCGAAATCTCTGTCTGCAAAGAGCTTTGTTACGTTTCTAAAATCAATAATCGTAAAGTACAGCTTGTCGTATTCCTCATTAATTCTGGTACCCCGACCGATTATCTGTTTAAACTCTGTCATACTTTTAATGTTGCTATCAAGGACAATAAATTTAACAGTGTCGGCATCAACGCCTGTGGTTAATAGTTTACTTGTAGTTACAAGAACAGGGTAGGGTTCATCGGCAGTCATAAAATTTTCTAATTCTTCAACACCCTCGCTGCCACTTGTCATTTGCACTACATATTTTGAATTTTGCAAAGCTAAGTCTTTATTTTCGTTTCTTAGTGCATGTGCCATGCGGGTTGCATGGTCTATATCAACGCAGAAAAAGATCGTTTTTGCAAAACGAGAGTTGTTTTTCTTTAAAAAGTCCGAAACACGTTTTGCCACAAGTTCAGTACGTTTTTCAAGCACTAAGCTTTTATCGTAATCATTGATGTTGTATTCTCTATCCTCGATTTCATTGCCATATTTATCTTTTTTCCCCTTGGTGGGACGATAGCCCTCCAAATCTTTATCAATCCCTACACGCACAACTTTATACGGAGCAAGAAAACCATCTTCAATACCTTGTTTTAAAGAATATGTAAAAATCGGTTCACCAAAATACTCAATATTTGAGGTTTGTTTCGTTTCTTTTGGTGTCGCGGTCATACCTATTTGAGTAGCGTTCTTAAAATATTCCAAAATTTTACGCCAAGCGGAATCATCTTTTGCACTACCTCTATGGCATTCATCAACAATAATTAAGTCAAAAAAATTAGGGGAAAATTCTTTATATATATCTGAAAATCCTTCCTGACCCATCACGCCTTGATAGATGGCAAAATATACTTCATAAGCTTTATCTACTTCTTTATTCTTAATTTTGGTCATTTTACGGTTATTGCTATCTACATTAAAAAATTTAAAGTCTTTTCGCATCGGATCATCAACAAGTACATTTCTATCAGCCAAAAACAATATTCTTTTCTTTGTTCTTGATTTCCAAAGACGATAAATAATTTGAAAAGCTGTGTATGTTTTACCTGTACCTGTTGCCATCGTTAGTAGAATTCTGTTCTGTCCACTTGCAACTGCTTCAATAACACGGTTGATTGCATTGCATTGATAATAGCGAGGTCTTCTTTCATCATTAGGATTAAAGTAATAATCCTGCGCAACTATCTTTTCGACAGTTTCAGCTATGCCCTTATAAGCTTTATATTTACTCCAAAGTACATTCGGTGAAGGGAACTGTTCCAAAGTAAGTTCAGATTGTACATCTGTATCTTTAGCTGTTTTATCATAAAATGAAAAACCATCTCCGTTAGAAGTAAATACAAATGGTATATCCAATATTTCTGCATAATTTAACGCTTGCTCCATACCATCAGCAATATTGTGGTAGTTATCTTTCGCTTCAACGATAGCCAGCGGAATATTAGGCTTATAATAAAGAATATAATCGGCTCGTTTTTGCTCACCACGCTTTACGGTCTTTCTACGAACAGTGATCTTACCCTTTGTAAAAGATACTTCCTCACGGAGTTGTAAATCTCTATCCCAACCTGCTGCAAGAATAGCTGGAGTAATAAATTTTGTCCTTATATCCTGTTCAGACATCATCTTTTTGTTCATCTTTACTCCTCACTCTCTTAACCTTTATTGTTTTACCATCAAATGTTTTTTCTAATTTTATTGATATAACAATTTTCCGCTAAAGAGAAAACAAATTATTGTATATATTCCATTATATTATATTTTGATATATTGAAAAAAGCAAGAAATTATAATAGCAAAAGTCAGTAATTACAGTGATAGTACAGCTCTCCAATCAAAAAGGCTATTCTACAGCTTTGTAGCGACATATTTTCTACCTAGTATACCATATTCTTAATTTCCCTGCCACTACAAGAAAATAAAACAGCCAGACATTCGTTAGACTTAAAAAATTAATAGTACCTAATAGTAAAAAATAACGGCATACCAGATAATCACTATCCGATATGCCTATTAATCAATCCGTAATCTCAATCTTCCAATTCATCATGGCCTCATATACCTTATGTGGTATCATACTCTTATATTGCTCTGCCATGTCCTTAATCAAATCCTCTTTGTATTCTTTATACCTCGCAAACGCTGCATCAGCCGTATCAAAAGTTCCAAGTTTTACACTCATACCCCCAAACGCTACACAAGCACGATATTTTCTTTTATCGCTATCCAGAAAAACGCCTATAGGACATTCACCACGATTGCTTTTGCCATTCAAAAATAGTGTATTAATTATATGAGGAACTAATACACAAGTCTCCGGACTATAGATCGTATTACCTTTAAAAAGGATATCTTTATCCAGATCCAACGGTTCATCTCCGTATTTATTCCCTTCATACCATAGTCTATAATTGCAGAAGTTGTGCCATTCCTCACATACAGTACAATTTTTATATTGAGGTTGTCTTTCGTGAAATTTTTCGTTGTAACATCGGTTCATCATATCATGCCAACGTAAATATGCTTCTGATTTGCAGTTAACATTTTCACTCCCACGATATCCAACCTTGCACATAACAGGCCGCATAGTTTTTTTACTCCAATCATCGGGTTTAAATTTCACTTCGTTTATGACACTTCGGATAAAGTTTTCTGAATCATTTCCAGTTTTAAGGAAGTGACTTTTAACAACCCTGTACTGTTCCCTATTCAAAGGATAAAGGTTCCTGTAATAATTATCTTCCCTATTTAAGCCACTATGCCATATATACACATTGTTTCTCTTGTCAGGGTTTACTATAAATTCATCGACAACAGCTTTTGCTGCATATAGGTAGCTTTTACTATACTTCCATCCCCCGTTTGAATACTCATCTTTCATAAGACAGTAAAACAGATTTCCGTTCTTATCATGGCTCCCAAGCTTGAGGCTATATTGACTGTCTGAATATCCAATTATCCTGCCATAATTGGATAGCCATGCATTTTTATAATCCATAAGTCTAACAAATATTTCATCGGTTCCAAGTGGTATGATTTTAGTCTTGGACAAGTCAAGAATTCTTTCTGGTTTAATTTTCTTATATTGAAAATCTATCAGTAATTCCAAATGGTCAGAAAATGTAATTCTATTTCTTTCCTCTAAATGCTTACGTTGGTTCTTATACTCACATTCTTTACACTGACCTAAATAGTATGGGTTATGGAATTGTCCCTTTACCAGTCTGAATTTATCTATTGTCAGTTCTCTATTACATTTATTACATATTTTTGTTTCTTCCACTTCTATAAAATCTCCTTATTTCTTTGCATTAAATAAGACAGCATGATTTCTCATACTGTCTTTTTGTAATTTGTACTTGACAACGCAAGAGGTAAAAGGGGAGGGGTATATACCTAAGATATATATGTTATATTACCCCCTCCTTTTACCCCCTACACTATCGTTAATCATTTTATCTGTTCAATTATAATGTTGGGATATCCATCTGAATTAATACCAAGCTGATCTTTCAATAGCTTATTAGCTTTAACTTTCTTCAATCCGTACAAATCCATAATCTCATTTAAGCAACGTTTAATCTGTATCTCTGTGACCTCGTATTTATATTGGTTTCCAAGAATAAATACCACTTCTCTTTCAGTACAATATCCCTTTTTCCTAATACACTCCAAAATCACTTCTGCAATCTTCATAGTACGCTCATCACTGGCCTGTGTGGTTGTCCGATTGACAATCTCACCATGTTCATTTCTCTTTTTCTTGTACTGCGGATATAGAGAAGATGCTACATCGAATCCTTCAGCTCTATAAAACATATCAAATGAAACACCATCAATCCTATATCCCTTGTTCTTCCAATGTATACCATTATCCTCAATCGTCTTTAATTGTTGGATAACCCATGAAGGAATCGCATAGAAATTGACGTGTTTACCACGCCGTTTATCTGTACCTGAATACTTTATAGCTTTATATAGTAAATCTTTCGGCACTTGTTCATCATCTAAAATGCGAATCAAGTCATGATAAACAAGCATTTTCGTATATTTACCTATCTTATCTATTTTGCTTTGACTGTAATTCTTCCCAAGACATACAGCAAGTCTTTTTGTGGTCGCAAAGAACACTATCTCGCCGTCATTATTAGAAAACTTCTCACTATAGATATTATTCCTGGCAATAGAAAGCATCATAAGAAATGTATCCTTTGCATACTTAATATTCTTGTCTGCTTGCGGACACAGCTCCTTAAACTTGTTCAGTGTTATATTACTGATCATCATGTCAATATTTTCTCGTTGTTCAATACTCCATTGGGATTCTTTTATGGAAAGATTGTAGATATCCATTATGAATTGAATTGCTTTATATTCAGATTTGAAATTCCCTAAAATTTCTATTAATTGCTTTATGTTCAAGGTAAGATTTTCAGAACAGCATCGATACTTTTGTATACCATTTTCTGTAGTAAAGATATTGGCAGAGGGGTTATGATCATCATGCAGGACACAACAGAAGGAATGTGGATCATCAATGTCTATCAGTTCTGCAATGTCCAGCTCTGAATAGATGTAATCCCAAAACTCATTTTTTGTTTCAAACACTACCGGCTCATGAGACAATACTTGTCTAAGATATTCTACATCATGTTCCTTAATTGCTTTTATATTTAGATTTTCATATGTAGGACGATATTCTTTGGCTACAGCATTCTTCTCTTTACTGGCAGAGGGTGGCTTCTTTTTCGTTTTCGGTTTTGCATTGGAAATGTACTGTTCATATTCATCATTCCAATATTTCTCTATGACTGAAGCTGAATTGATTCTGTTACCATAAGCAGGATATATGACTTCCTTGCCTTTACCTCCAAAGAACAATCTATCCCTATTAAAACATACTTCATCAATACCACCGACAACGCCCATCAGGGTAGCTTGTAATTTGTCTCTGATATTTCCATCCGTGATTACATCATCATTGCAGAAAATCATCCGGAATTTATGGTGTTCTTCTTTATGACTGAATGTGGTATAGTTGAAACATGGTGTGATTCCAAGCGAAATAACCTTGTCATATGCTTCATCAAGCCTAATTCCATCATCAAAATCCAAACCGAATAACTGTTGTTGTATCCAATTATCAGCTTTCATACCACCCTGTAATACTCCTGGTTTAAACGATGCTCCATGACATAAAGCATCTGCCAAACCCTCAATCGTAATATCCGATTGTGTCAGATTCTTCTGTACCCACCCACATTGTTTTCCTAGTGGTTTCTCATTGAATCTGTGATTAAAATACATACATTTTATAATATTATTACTCAAATAGACCTCCATTTTATAAATCAGAGGTTCAAGAAATTATCTACAACTTAACATTTCTATAAGCACTAAACTTGTTATGCCTCAAATGAAAATGTTAAGTTTTTTAGATTATGCTGTATAGCTCAGTAACCTTCTACTAACCACTCACTTCAACGTCCCCCATTTTGGAGCCGTCAAGACCGACGCAAACGATTTAAAGGTTCATCAAATCTGACGCGCCCTAAAATGGTGGACACCTTATAAATATTTCTTGTATTGGAATTTTGCTTGGTTCTGAATGAACCTGACAAATAGAATCACACTCCCATTTCTGGGAACAATAATTGACTATCTTGAACTTCTGATACTGGTTTTATTTTACTTCCAGCCAGTTAGGAATAGATTCATCATAGTGAGTTTAATTTTCTTGGTTATCTTCCATGTCAAATAACGCTCTTTCCAATTCTGACCCTATAACCATTTTCACCTTTATATGTGGTGAAACCACTACTTTCTCCCGTGTCTTCGGATTATACCTTATACACTCTTCCTTATACTCTGGCTTCAATGTTAATAACCCATGGATGTGAAACCTCTCTCCATCCAATAATGTCTCCGTCAATACATCCTTAAAAGCTTCCATGAGCTTATAGGTTGCTTTCTTCGTCAGTCCGGACTTATGCGCAATCTTTGTTACAATATCTTCTTTACCTGCCATTGTTCAATCCTCCCATTATGTTTAATTCTGCTCTCTTTGGACACCATATAGGACTTGTCTTTGGTGGATTATCCACGCCAACATATCCCATATCATTTTCTCTGTCCTCATGATCACAATAGTAATTCTTGTACATATAATCGACACACTTCAAATATTCACACTCGCTGCAATGCGGTATTCTATTAGCCATGGCTATATCCTCCTTGATTTCATCCAGGCATACATTTAGATGCTTATTTACAACCTGTCCCAGCTCATCAATATTCATTTCTCCATACAGGCATGATAATTCTGCCATATTCTTTTCATCAATAACCACTACTCTGTCTTTTAATTCCATATGTAATTTCCTCCTGAAATTATCCTCTTACATTTAATCCTTTGGCCTTCATATATTGAATCGCCCCTTTGAGCAGCGAACCATTATCAACCGTATGCTTCATGGTATCATTCCACACATAGGACTTATGGCTTACTGATACACCTCCATGCAATCCCTCATTCGCCCAGGTAGCCACTTGGAACCCCGTAGCATTTACATAGTTGTCCATAGCATCATAATCAATGTAGACATAAGCCACATACTTATTCCCTTGCATCCTTGCTTCTGTTTTCACTGCCGAATATAGAAAATCTCTTGTTCTCCGATAGCTCGATGGTGTCCAGCCTGTATAGTAGTCCTGTAAATAAAAGTTCAGTGTCTCATATACCTTGTCTGCCATCTGATTAACCATCCCCTGCATAACCGGAGCCAGGGCAGAGGCCAGTTGATCCATGTTACTTATGCTTCTTGTCATTCCTTACCTTCCTTTCCGGAGCCTCGATAACTATTACAGATTTCGCATTATAATCGCTCCTGTCATTGATGAACACTTTAAAGTGCACATAGTACCCACATTCAATATGTTCTCCATACAGATTTGACTTGTGGATGAAATATGTGTTGCCATCCTCACCACGTATGAATCCATACCCCTTGTCGCTAAAATACTTTGTTACCTTTCCGTACATACCTTTACCTCCATTTTTAGATTTAGATATCATATGAAACTACCATTTCAGATAGTGCTCCTACAATGCCCCTGTAACGCACCAGAACGGACGAGAACGGGCTTAAATACGTTGTGTGTTCCGTTTCTTTGGCTCAAATATAGGTGCTGTACCTGGGCGGTTAATTAGTTTTGGCGCACTAAAATAAGCCCGTGAATATGCAATGCTGCTACATACTCATGGACTTATTTAGATGTCCAAATATTTGGTGGCAAATACCAAATTCGGATATGATATTTACAAATTTTAGATACAGTGTTGTCTACTCCTTTCCTCACTTATTTTTGAAGACAAATTTGAAGACAGCTAATTTCAACATGTCCAAAAACAACGTATTTACGTACTTTTTCCATGCAAACAAATGTTCGAGTCCTGTTGTCTCCACTGGATATTTGTGCCGGAACCTTTGTTTTTACAGGGTCTTGGCACATTTTTTATTATTCTGATGACAATTGTTTAAAAAGGGACTAAACCGATTGGCCTAATCCCTTCTCTGCAAGCAGTTTTTCAATTACTATCATTCACTTCCCCGTTCCAGATTCCGTTCTTATCCACGTACCATCCGTCAGTTCCCAGGCCACACGTTCATAGGCACTGCCATCATGCCGATTAAAATATCTCTCTTTCCATATCTGTAATCTCAGCTTCCGTACTCTCTTCTATAAAATACCGTATCTCCTCCATCACACTGTCGGCTTGGGCGCTATGCGGTACGATAGCAGCCACGCCAATGACAATGGTCTGGTGTATATCCTGCTCTCCCACCTCTGCCACAGCCACGTTAAATTTGTTCCGCATTTTAGACAGCAGGCTTTTAACAACCATGCGTTTTTCTTTCAATGAATGAACCCAGGGCGCATGGAGCTTGATTTTTAATGATAATATCAGCATTTCGTCCACCTCGTAATCAAATACACTACGTTACAATTTCTCATCTTTTAATTGTGTCACTTCCATCCACTTTGTCATGGGTAATTCCAGAATGACCTTAATTATAAATATCCAATCCCTTCATATTTATAAATAAACTCCTCTCTGCCACTTATCCACAACCATAATACCACTATATATAGATAAACACAATATCAATCCTGATTATCTTGTGTTTTTAGTGGATAATGTGGATAAGTGTGTGGATAACCGGTGGATTAAATGTGGATGCAAACCGTTTTCTTTTTATAATTCCTTTTTATGGTTCCCTTTTACGGTTCCTCCATCCATATTTCATTTCCCGCCGTTTTATTTACCATTTTATTTGTCTCCCCAAAATATTGCCCCATGATTTATAATGTAGTATGATTAGGATATATTATCTAGTAAACTGACCTATCAATCACACCACAGGAGGTATTAAAATGAAATTCTTCACCAAGGCACTCATCATCCTGGCGGTTATTCTCCTTATATTGGCATTGGGCGACAGCATATTCAACGGTCTTTTCAGCAATGACGGTTATCGCCCCGTAACCCAGCAAATGAAAGAGATCATGACAGGAACCGATTAGGTTCCTTTTTTGATACCCTGTCGCTGATATTCACAATTTTCTTACAAATCGTTCATATTTTCGCTACAGGATGCTCATAGGATGCTCATATTTAGCCCATATACTATATCTTGTAAGTTGATATTGCTAATCAGACTTTTTTTCATAATACAGCCGGCAGGAGAAATCCTGACCGGCTCCTCCCTTTTTTAAGGCTTTTTGACCTGTACTCTTCCTCCCACACCTTGTCCACCCGCGGATGAGGGCTCCAGATTCAAACAATATCTGACGCCTCCCCCAGTTTATATCTGACAAAAATAAAAATACTCCACCTCATTGATGATAATACTCATATTGGGGTTATCCAGCAAACTTCTTGTCCTGTTTATAACATTTATGAGCGACTTCTTATAGGTTCCGCTATCAGCCACCTCCACCGGGTTCCTGACAGCAGAGACACAATGCCCTACTTTCCCCAGTTGGCAGCCGCGTATCTCACCGCATATCAAGCTGTGTGTTGTCACTGTCCCGGTGACATAGACTCCTGTGGAGCCGTACTCCTCGTCCGCAGCCATTTCCCAGCATCTTCCCACAAAGTCGTCTGTGTAATATTTTGTATCAATCCCAAAAAATGTGATAATATACTGCTCTGTTGTCATATTAATACCCGCAGCCTTTTACAATATCTTATTCAGACATAGCGCATTCATTGCAGGTCCACATATCCTAAAACAGATTCAGAACAGTGATACTCCATGGATTCCCCCTTCTATTCCTCCCTGCCTATCTGCTTTATGATTTGATTGACATACGTGCTCAGCCCTGCCAGCAGGATTCCCTGGGTTATGGCGGTAAATATTGCCATGAAAATTTCCTGCCCAGACCGGCATGTACTTGTGGCAAGCACATAAATCCCGCATATGACAATTCCCAGGCCGCCGTTGATTAAGGGGATATATCTGTCCTTCACCGCCTCACTCTGCTTAATCCACATGCCCACAAAATACAGCACAAGAGCCACCACAATTAACTCCGGCTTTACATAATCCGTTATCTGCATACACACTTTCCTCCTGTTACTTGTCTTACTATCAGTATATTAAGCTGAACAGGTTTTGACAGTCCCAAGCCCAAAAAAGAGAAGCCCTACGGCTCCTCTTCCATTTTCCCATAAACCTCAGTATCTGCTTTCTGTCTCAGTGTGTTAGGCCCCAGATACTCGCCACCGTGCCATCTGGGATTGAATGTCTCTACATTCTTTGCCTGCTCTTCCAGTTCCTTTGTGGATTTCTGCTCTCCCTGTTTCATTTTCATCACCTCTGGGATAGTATGTACCATGACAGTGGGAAACATGTATCAGATATACAGTATCAGAAATCTCCGCCCCGGCAAAGCCCCTGTGTTTAAAAAATCAGCCCCGGCACGCCACTGGCGCCGGAGCTGATTTAAAAAGGGGAGGATAAGTATTAATTATTTTCTCTTTCGTGTATACTCCTATTATGGCCCCATCCCAAAGAATTATACACACCCGATACATTTTTTTAAATTATTTTCCTCTCCCCTGTTTTTCCCGCCATTCCCGCTCCCCTGCCGTCTGTTTTATTCCGCTCTGTCCCTACAGTATCATCATCAGTGTCCCGGTTATCAGCACCGTACTGATGACGACGGATATAGAGTTCACCGCGCTTGCCAGTCCCACATCCGCCCCCAGGTTTCCTGTAAATGCAGGTGCGGCAGAGGACATGGGGCTGAGGGCAAGTATGGTCAGAGCCTGCCTGTATTCTATCCCAAAGGGCAGCAGGAAATAAAAGACCAGAGCCAGTACAATGGCCAGTGAATACCGGGCCGCAAGTATCTTCACGATTTTACCCGGCTGGCTGCTGTCCCCGTTCAGCTTAAATCCCACCCCAATCATAAGCATGGCCATAAATGCATTTGCATTTCCAATCACTCCGGTAAATGAGGTAATGGGGGCCGGCAGTCCCACATGGAGAAGCGACAGCACGGTCATAATCAGATATGCGTCAAAAGGAATGGATTTGAGCAGCGTCTTTATAACCGGAAACATGCTGAACCTGGCGTTCTTCTCTTTTGTCGCCACCGCCGCGCTGTAGGCCCCTCCCAGACAGATAAACGCGTTTCCGGTATCAAACAGACTGGTTGCCACCACACCAACAGGACCCAGGAAGCTCTGGGCAAAGGGCATGGTAAAATTACCTATATTGTATCCTGGTAAATTCAGTATATTGAATGCCCGTTCTTCCCGTTCTTTTCCGATACTCATGAAAAAGGCCACGGCGATATACAAAATCCCGCCTGCAAAGCCCAGCAGTGTCACCACCAGCATGGACGGCTTCAGGTCAATCCCTGAAAAATTAGATATAATCGCTGCGGGAAGGGTTATCTTAAGTACGATTTTCGATAAGACATAAAAATCTTCCTCCTTAAAAAAGCCTGCTCTTCTCAGCAGATTTCCCATTATTATGACAGCCACAAAAGATCCGGCCTTCATCAACACTTCTGCCATTTTATCATTTCTCCCATCCGTTTTCTCTTCCCGCCCCGGCTTTTGGTTTAAACCTTTTGATTTAAACCTTTTGATTTAAACCTTCATTTCGCAAATCCTGGTTATCGCAAGTCCTTGTTATAATATCAAAAACAACGGCAGACTGCAATAACAAAACAATATGAGACAGACAAATTGAGGCGGACAAATCCCCAGGAATCCCCGAACAGCTCCAGTACGTCTCCGGTACACCCCCAGTATAACCCAAGTACAACTCCAGTACAGCCCCAGTACAGCCGGAGGACAGAAAGAAAGACCGGACGCCCAACCTGGCGCCGGTCTCTCCAATCCCTTTGCGAAACAGCACACATGCTCACATGTGTCCCAGTCCTCTGTCTCCTTTAAAGGGCAGCTTTATACTCCGGATTCCCGTACCGCCTATACATATCCCAGCAGTCCCGGCAGCCACATGGACAGAATCGGAACATAGGATACTAGCAGCAGCACAACAAATATGGCCGCAAAATACAGCAGCAGGGGTTTAATTACATTTTCAATCTTGGTCTTACCCACCTTTACACCTACAAACAGCGTCGTTCCTACCGGAGGCGTGATGGTTCCGATACACAGGTTAAATATCATCATTATACCGAAATGTACGGTATTCATACCCAGGGCCTGGCAGATTGGCAGGAAGATAGGTGTGAAGATAAGACAGGCCGGCGTCATGTCCATAAATGTACCGATAATCAGCAGGAGGATATTGATAATAAAAAGAATCACATACCGGTTGTTGCTGATACCTAACATTGCCTCTGATACGGCTGTGGGGATTCCGGTAAAGGCCATAACCCAGCTCATAATGCTGGACACGCCAATCAGGAAAATAATGATGCCTGTCATCTCCGCGCTGTCCAGGAAAATCTTAGGCAGCTCAGAGAACTTTATGGACTTATAGAAGAACAGGGAAAGAATCAGGCTGTACACCACCGCCACCACGCTTCCCTCAGTTGCGGTAAAAATACCGCTGATAATACCGCCGATAACAATGACAATCATCAGCAGACAGGGAATGGCCTGGAAGAAAACCTTTACCTTTTCACTGTTGGAATATTTCTTTGTGCTGCGGTACCCTTTCTTCTTGGCAAAATAGAAGATAACCGCCATGCAGGCAAGGCCCCAGAGGATGCCCGGAATGTATCCCGCCATGAACAGGGCTGCCACCGAGGTGCCGCCGCTGACCAGGGAGTAGGTAATCATTACATTGCTGGGAGGAATCAGAAGGCCGGTTGGCGCCGTGGCAATATTAGCAGCAGCAGAGAAATCCCTGTCATAGCCCTCCTCTTCCTCAATAGGCCCGATGATGGAACCCATGGCGGAGGCAGCTGCGGTACCGGAACCGGATATGGCGCCGAACAGCATGTTTGCCACTGCGTTGGTATGGGCCAGGGCGCCGGGAATGCTTCCTGTAAAAAGCTTTGCAAAGTTGATGAGACGGATGGCAATACCGCCCTTATTCATGATATTTCCTGCCAGGATGAAAAACGGAATGGCAAGAAGGCTGAATACGGATATGCCTGAAAAAATTCTCTGTGCCCCTGTAAGCACGGCTGCTCCCGTATTGAGTACCGGAAGAATGGCACAGATGGATGACACTGCCAGGGCTACCGCAATGGGAACCCCCGCTAAGAGCATCACTACTAAAAGCACCAAAATAATCAGTCCGCAGACTACTGCTATATTCATACTCCTGCATCCTCCTTTTTGCCAAAATCCGTGTGCAGCATGTCTGCCGCGTTCATCAGACTGAACATCATGATAATAATGCCTGTCACAGGTACAATCACATAGATATATCCCATAGGCACCCTGAGGGATGCTGTGGTCTGGATCATGGTCAGCTTTGTGATGGAGATACCTCCGTAAACCATGACCACACCGGCAAAGGCAAAGGTCAGCAGGTCAATGATGACTTCCAGGTATTTCTTGGCGGAACCGCTAATCTTATCCGCCAGAAATCCCATCCTCATATGGTCCCTTTTGCCGAACACATAGGCGGAAGCCAGCAGGGCCATCCATGTGAAGCTGTAGGTCAGAAGCTCCTCTGAAACAGTACTGGGCTTATTGAAGAAATAGCGGGTAACAATCTGGTAGGTCCCGATTATAGTCATCAGCATAAACAGGCAGATGATAAAAACTCCCAGAATCTGCATGATTCTGGCTCTCACTTTATGCATTGTCTCCATCCTGCTTTCCTCCCTTCGCTTTTTCGTTTATTTCCTGGATATGATTGTACAGGTCCACAATCTTGGGATTATCCTTTAACATGGTCTCATGAAGAGGCAGCACCTTTTGTTTGAACGCATCCACGTCCACATCTATAAATTCCACGCCCATTTTATT